>Ga0302304_10000195_pt1 | contig 43185 bp, 35 predicted proteins | sample III_Palsa_E2_2_FD_198769 | JGI IMG/M metagenome (GOLD analysis project Ga0302304, IMG submission 198769) | Peat permafrost microbial communities from Stordalen Mire near Abisko, Sweden - III_Palsa_E2_2 | ecosystem: Environmental > Terrestrial > Soil > Palsa > Peat permafrost | place: Sweden...
TCCGAAGCCACTGCTCGGGCAGCGGTAATCTCCTGTCCCCCTTGCTGGCGAAGGCGACGATGATCACCCGCCTCAACAGTCTTATGCAGGGTTATTCAGGCGTGCACCCCGATGTCGTCAACCTGCTGAAAGACCTGATCGAAAAGGATGTCATGCCCTGCATCTTCGAACATGGCGGCGTAGGCGCCAGCGGGGACCTGGTCCAATTGGCCCATGTCGGACTAGCGTTGATCGGCGAAGGAGAAGTGTTCTATGAAGGCGCTGTCCACCCCGCCGGGGAAATATTCGCCCGGTTGGGGATCCGGCCATTGACTATCCGCATCCGCGAAGGGTTAGCCATTTTGAATGGCACGTCTGCAATGACGGGCATCGGGCTGGTCAATATCCTCCGCGCCGGCCGGCTGGTGGAGTGGTCTGCCCTCCTGTCTGCGCTGACCAATGAAATCGTCGAAGCCTTCAGTGACCATTATTCCTACGAGCTCAATATTGTCAAGCATCACCCCGGCCAGAACAGGATCGCTGCCGTGATCCGGGGAATACTGCACGATAGTAAGATGATCCGCAGCCGTACCGAACATTTATACCATCCCGGCAGCCTGCAGCAGACGGTCTTCGAAGATAAAGTACAGGAATATTATTCCCTGCGTTGTGTGACCCAGGTATTGGGGCCGATCGATGATACCATCCGCCAGGCTGAAAAGGTACTGGTAGACGAACTGAACTCTGTCAATGACAACCCTGTCGTCGATCATGTGAACCAGAACATTTTCCATGGCGGGAACTTTCATGGCGACTATGTGGCCCTGGAAATGGACAAACTGAGGATCGCCATCACCAAATTATCTATGCTGGCGGAAAGACAGCTCAACTACCTCCTGAATGACAAGCTCAATCAGAAATTTCCTCCCTTTGTCAACCTGGGAGTACTGGGCTTTAATTTTGGCATGCAGGGCGTGCAGTTCACCGCCACTTCCACCGTCGCAGAAAACCAGACCTTGTCCTTTCCGATGTACGTTCACAGCATCCCCAACAACAACGATAACCAGGACATTGTCAGCATGGGCGCCAACGCGGCACTGCTGACCAAAAAAGTCATCGATAATTCATTCGAAGTACTGAGTATTCAGTTGATGGCGATTGCCCAGGCAATCGACTATGCCGGTTGCCAGTCGAGATTGGCTCCCATCACCTTATCGGTTTACGAAAACGTAAGGAAGATCTGCCCGGCATTTGTCGATGACAGTCCGAGGTATAAGGAACAGAAAAAGCTGACGGCATTTTTGGAACAATCAAGCCCGCTGTTATGAAATGCGCTCTGGTAACTCTATCCATCGATGGCGGACTATATTCATGATATTACGGCATTATTACCCCAGGGACCGCCCTTCGTCATGGTGGACAAATTGCTCTACTCTGATGGTCACGTCACCTGTACAACCTTTCGCATCACACCCGGCAATCCTTTGGTGGAGAAAGGGAGGTTGAGCGCGGCGGGCCTGATGGAAAATATCGCCCAGACGGTTGCCGCCGGGGCAGGATATGCGGCCCGCGCGGTCAATGAGAGCGTTCGCCCCGGCTACATCATCTCGGTCAAAGACCTGGACATCAGGGCCCTCCCGGAAATCGAGGCCGAACTAATGACGGAAATCACCATCACTGCCCGGGTCGCGGATATTATCGTAATTTCAGGCAAGACTACCTGCGGTGGAAAAGTCATCGCTACAGGTGAGATGAAAATACTGACCAGTGTATGAAGGACATTTTCGTTGTATCGGACAATATCTTTTCCCCGTTGGGAACGACTACCGCTGAGAATTTTTCCCGGCTGAAAGCAGGGGTTTCTGCGGTGCGCCGGCATGACAGGCCGGAAATGGCCGATGAACCTTTTTATGCTGCTCTGTTCGATGCGGACATGACCGACGGCGCCAGCGGCCCTTACACAAAATTCGAACAATTATTACTGGCCTCCATATCTGAAGTCCTCGAAACCGGCGAAGTCGATCCCCGCGACCCGCGGACTATACTTATTCTTTCAACTACTAAAGGTAATATCAGTTTATTGGAGACAGATGCCGGAGGCGCCGGGCGCGCGGCCGCAAATCCCGCGCTCGACCGGAGAATTGCGCTTTCTACTTCCGCTCGCCTGATCGCCGGTCACTTCCATTTTGTCCACACCCCCATCGTCATCTCGAATGCCTGCATTTCAGGCATCCTGGCGCTGGTTACCGCCATGCGGTTGCTCCGCTCCGGCAGCTACGATACGGCCGTCGTTGCGGGGGCAGATGTCATCTCCCGGTTCGTACTGTCAGGATTCGGTTCCTTCCAGGCTATCAGCCCCGGTCCTTGCAGACCCTTCGACCGGTCGAGGGACGGTATCAATCTCGGAGAAGGCGCGGGAACGGTTGTTCTTTCTTCGCGGGAAAAATACCAGGGCGGGATCAGGCTTCGCGGCGGGGCCGTCAGCAATGACGCCAACCATATCTCTGGCCCTTCCCGTACCGGGCAGGAACTTTGTCAGGTCATCAATAAGTCGCTGGCAGAAGCAGGCCTGACTGCAGGCGATATAGGCTTCATCTCAGCCCATGGCACCGCTACGATCTACAATGATGAAATGGAAGCCAAAGCGATCACCCTGGCCGGTCTGCAGTCTACCCCTGTCAACAGTCTCAAAGCCTATTATGGCCACACCCTCGGCGCCGCCGGCCTGATCGAATCCATCGTTACTCTCCAGTCGATGCGTGAACATCTGGTGCTGCCCAGCCTGGGTTTCGCAGACAATGGCGTATCGATGCCCCTGAATATCTGCTCTTCCCTTCTGCATACTTCCCTCAACAGTTGCCTGAAGACGGCATCCGGTTTCGGGGGCTGCAATGCCGCAGTGGTCATGAGCCAATAACATAAAGAATGAGGTATATCACTGCCAGTTGCATCATCAGCGATCACATCGTCCATACGAACGGAAAGGCGGCATTCCAAGCGTCCGCGGCCAAAGGGCAGGACTTTCTATTGTCGGTCTACCAGCATACAGGCGTCCAATACCCTAAGTTCTACAAGATGGATACTCTCAGCAAATTGGGCTGGCTGGCCTGCGAACTACTGCTGCGGCAAGGGTTCCGTTCGGCAGACTACCGGCCGGAAGAGGTTGCGGTCGTGCTGTCCAATGCCAATGCCAGCCTCGATACGGACTATAAATATTACGCGACGGTAAAAGACATTCCCAGCCCGGCAGTATTTGTTTATACCTTGCCCAATATCATGATCGGCGAGATCTGTATACGTCATCATTTTAAAGGGGAGAACGCATTTTTCATTTTCGAATCTTTCAATGCCGCATTCCTGGCGCAATATGTGCATGGCCTGATGGAGAGCGGCAGCGCCCGTGCCTGCATCTGCGGCTGGGTAGATGTACTGGGAGAGGAATACAAGGCTGCTCTCTTCCTGGTGGAAGACGCCGCCGGCGAGATGCCGTTGTCCGCTGAGAATCTCAACAAATCATTTAACCTAAATACCCGACATGAGTAAATGGTCACCGATAGCTGTCGCAGGAGCAGGAATAATATCCGCTATCGGGAATAATACCGGCGAATGTCTGTCGGCGTTAGCCAACGGACAAGCCGGCATGGATGAGATTGCCTGGCTCGACACCTCACACCGTCACAAGCTACCCGTAGCGGAAGTGAAATGCAGCAACGCCCGCCTGGCTGAACTGGCCGGTATAGCTACTCCCGTCAGCCGAACTGCCATGCTAAGCTTAATCGCAGCCAGAGAGGCCCTTGAAAAAGCCGCCATCCCGAACCTCACTAATTTGCGGACCGGCATCGTCTCCGCCAATACAGTAGGGGGCATGGACAGGACGGAAAAATTTTTCGTAAACGCGCTGACGGCCGCCCCGGCAACTGGCGTCGCGCCGTCGCTGTCGAAGGGTAAACTTCGCGAAGTCTTTCAACACGAATGCGGTTATAGTACCGAGTGGGTAGCAGACCGGCTCGGTATCCGGCATTTTCAGACGACGATCAGTACTGCCTGCTCCTCTTCCGCCAATGCCATCGGGTTCGCGGCCAGGTTGATCCGGCATGGAATGCTGGACGTAGTGGTGGCCGGCGGAACGGACGCGCTGACCCGGTTTACCCTCAACGGCTTTAATGCCCTCATGATTCTGGACGCTGGCTATTGCAGGCCCTTCGACAACGATCGCCAGGGACTGAACCTGGGTGAAGGGGCCGGCTACCTGGTGCTGGTATCGGACAGGGTGGCAGCCTCCCTTCCTTTCGGCGTCCACTGCACGGTCAGCGGATATGCGAATGCCAATGATGCCTGGCATCAGACGGCCAGTTCGCCCGACGGCCGGGGCTCCTGGCTGGCCATGTCAACGGCGATCGCGCGTAGCGGCTTGCAGCCATCCGATATAGACTATATCAACCTGCACGGGACAGGAACGCAGAATAACGACCTGGCTGAAGGCACGGCCATCCGGCGATTGTTCGATCCTGTCTATCCGAAAATGAGCTCGACGAAATCCTTCACCGGGCATACATTGGGCGCCAGTGGCGGGATAGAAGCCGTATTATCCGTGCTGGCTGTTCAGCATGGACTCGTCTATCCTAACCTTCGCTGGCATACGCCCATGCCTGAATTGCCCTTTTCGCCCGTCACCACTTTTTTAAAAGATCAACCGATCAGGCATGTATTGTCCAATTCCTTCGGCTTCGGCGGGAATTGCAGCTCCCTGGTCTTTTCAATCAGCGAATAAATGAGCATATACATCCGGTCGGCAGCATGCATCTCGCCACAAAATACGTTCGGGCTTCCGGGGACGGCTCCCGCACCCGTCCATTGGCCCTTTCCGGATACATCGCCCGTCGAATACATGGGTGTGCGGCTGAAATGCATCGAGCCTGATTATAAACCCCTGCTCGACCCGAAGCTCCTGCGGAGAATGAGCCGTATCATCCGCATGGGCGCCGCCGCCGGACTGGCCTGTTTGCAGGAGGCAAGAGTAAAAGAGCCCGATGCGATCGTCACCGGCACCGGCTACGGTTGCAGTGAAGATACCGGCCTGTTCCTCAATGGCCTCATAGAAAGGAAGGAAGAGATGCTGCAGCCCGCCGCCTTCATTCAATCGACGCACAATACCGTCGGGGCGCAGATCGCGCTGATGCTGCAATGTACCGGGTACAACAACACCTTTGTTCACCGGGGGTTTTCTTTTGAAAATACCCTGCTGGATGCGCTGATGTTATTGCAGGATGGAGAGGCGGCGACTGTACTGACCGGAGGAGTAGACGAGATCACGGATATCAGCCATGAATTGTTGACCCGCTTCGGACTATACCGTCGCCGGCCGGTATCGAATCTCGACCTCTTCACAGGCCGGGCAAAAGGTACGATTGCCGGCGAAGGGGCCGCATTTTTTCTGCTGGCCGGCCAGCCTTCGGACCACGACTATGCCCGGCTGGACGGCATCTCGACTTTGTATAAGCCGGAAAGCATAACCGATATCGAACAGCATATCCAATCTTTTCTCAACGCACATGCCGTCGATCCCGGGACAATTGACATGATCGTTACCGGTCACAATGGTGATAGCCGCGGTGATGATATTTACCGGCAGTTGGCATCGGGCCCGGGGAAAGCATCGGCTTTGTTCCGCGACCGGCCTGTCATTCCCTACAAACACCTCTGCGGAGAATATCCGACTTCTACGGCATTTGCCCTTTGGATGGCTGCGCATCGGATCAGGTCAGGCGCCAGGAGGATACTCATCTATAATCATTATCTTGGCCTTCACCATTCCTTGCTCTTGCTTTCGTCAGCACAAAACAAATCTGACCATGCTGCTGAATGACTTCTTTATCATCGATGACTGGCAACCTGGCGATGGGTTGGCAAGGGCTATTCTCCGGATCAATTGGGGACACCCGATCTTAGAAGGACATTTTCCCGGCCGGCCGGTGGTGCCCGGCGCCTGCCTGTTACAAATAATGAAAGAGCTTGTGTCCATGGCCCTGGGCAACGAAATAAGGCTGATTCGGGCGGATCAAATCAAATTTATCTCGATGATCGGCCCCGACGAGGATGAAACGGTGTGGATGAATTTGACATGGAGGCAGGCTCAGCGCCCGGAAGATCCTTCTCTCCCGCCGGCGGGATGCCAGGTCACAGCCGAAGGGATCCACGCCGGCGATATATGTTTCAGGTTTAAAGGCTCTTTTCAAGCAGGATCAGACTATGCTGGCTGAGTTCGTATCGATTGTAAATAAGAATGGTTCTGTATGATTTTTCTTTCGATAGCCGCTTGACCAGGTGCCCGGGCAGAACGGGCGGCAGGTTACAGGCCAGCCATAATGCATAGGCAGACGCCGTCGGATATTCCCCGCACAGATGCTTGAAACGGGCGATAGTAGTATCGGGGCCCATCATAGCCTCGCATCGCTCATATCCGCCTAATCCCCTGTTGTCGCCGTTCTCTCCGCTGAGCAACAGATCCGGCAGCGTTCCTGCCGGCAAATGCCGTTCGAGAAAAAGTTGTGTCGCCGCCTTAACTGCATTGTCATCCTCACTCCGCAGGGTCAGGACTCCTTTCACTTCAGCCAGGGCATTGGCCCGGACGCCGCTGACAATGAACATGGCCGACCCTTCCCCTGCAATACTGCCCGGTGAGTCGGTCGTATACAGATCCTTTTCCGCCATGTCTTCCTTTTTAAACCAGCCTTCCGCATATTCAAACCGGTGATGATGGTCGGATATCTCATCCACGCCGCCTGCCAGGTAGCTATAGCCTGGATGTTCGTTCACCAGCATGGCCGCATCGATAAGCGCGCTCTCGAAGGCCAGCCCCCTGTGCACGTAGGTAGCATTATATCCGTTGTTATGTTGCAACAGGCCGATTTGCGATGCAATGGCGTTAGCAGTGCTTTGTACAAAGGTCCCCGGCGTCAGTAAACCCTCGTCGTAATCGATGATCTGTTTCAGGAATTTCACGCTGTCTTCTACCCCGCCGTTGCCCGTTCCTATCAGGATGCCCCTGGGATCGGAGGGCAATAAAGGCAACGCCGCGCCTACGCCCATTTTGACCGATTTGCTCATCCTTCTCAAAACGCTTCCCGGAATACCCTGGTACGAGGGTTCAACCGCTTTCAGCAGGTTATCGACCGGCCCTCTTGGCGCATCGATCCCGGCTTGCGGCGAAATACTGGAAGTTTGATGGATATAGAGCATAGCTAATTGACTTTGGAAAAAATGAGCGAAGTGCAATTACCACCGAAGCCGAAAGAATTGGACATTACATGCTGCAAAGGGTATACCCCATAAGCCTGCACAGGCTGCAGACCGATACCCGGAATAGGCTGCTCAAAATTCAGACTGGCATATATCTCCTGGTATTCCAGCGATAAGGCGCTATACACTGCTTCGATGGCGCCGGAGGCGCCTAAGGTATGACCGGTATAAGGTTTGGTTGATACGAAAGGTGGCGGATTGCCGAACAGCCGGACCATTGCCCTGCTCTCCGCCTCATCGTTGTTTTCCGTTGCGGTGCCATGCGTATTGATAAAATCTATCTGCGTGACGTTCAATCCCGCCGACAGCAACGCTCCCTTCATGGCCAGGTATGGCCCGTCCCCTTCAGCCGACAATGCAGAAGGATGAAAGGCATCGTTGGTATTACAGTAACCTGTCAGTTCTGCATACACCTTTTTGCCGGCTTCAGCCAGCGCCTCTTCTCCTTCCAATACGAGAAAGGCTGCCCCTTCACCGAGATTCAATCCTGACCTGTCCCGGTCGAAGGGCCGGCAGTGGCCGGTCGACAGGATCTGCAGGGCATTAAACCCATTGATGGTGAATTTGGCGAGGCTGTCGGCCCCCCCGACAATGGCCCTCCGGGCCCGTCCGTTCCGAACGAGCCTGGCCCCAAACTGTATGGCATTGGAGGATGATGAGCAGGCTGTATTGATCGTGGTGGCGAAGCCCTGCATTTTATAGCGATCCTGCAGATACAGGTGCACCGATGCGCAATCATAAGAGGAAAGGAATGCCGATCCTTCACACGGTCCGCTCGTGTCCCGGTAAAGCTCATCTGTCAGGCACATCCCGCCGACAGTTGTGGCGCCGACCAGCGCAGTCGCCGGATCACTCAGCACCGGACCGGTTAGCCGGGCATCCGCTGTGGCCTCTGTAAAGGCATGCAACGCCAGTAAGGTGGTACGGGTAATGCCCTGATTGGTTACGGCCAGTTTTTCCTTGAGTTCATCGGTGACGATAGGAATTTCGCCGAAAGGTAAAATACCGGCATAACGGGTAGGCAATTGACCCGACAGGGTAATGCCTCCTTGTCCATTGCGGAGGGCTGACAGGTTTTCAGCCAGGGAATTTCCTACAGCACTGATGACACCCATCCCTGTGATGAAAACCCTGCTCACGATGGCTGAATTTATTTGGTTCTGTTTTTTTCGATGTAATCGACCATGGTATTGATGTTGACCAGCGCTTTACGTCCTTCTTTAAGATCCTTGATGACGATCCCGTATTCCCGGTTGAGAAGCACGATCAGCTCGAGACTGTCGATGGAGTCCAGCCCAAGGCCTTCGCCGAATAAGGGTTTGTCATCCAGGATGCCGTCCGGGGTGATGTCGGTTAAATTCAGGAATGATATGATCTGTTGCTTAAGTTGCTGTTTTAATTGCGCTGTTTCCATGATATGTTATATTGACTCGTTGTCCCGCTGTTGCAGTCAAATCAGGTTTTTTCTTTTCAACCCCCATAGCGTAACACCTTGTAACCCTGCGATAATAAGGAATAAAGATAGGACATTTGACCAAACATCTTTTAGTTTTCCCCCTTCCAGGAACAGCCCGTAATAGGCCGACAGGCACCAATGCAGCGGAGATAGTTTCATGGCGGTTTGAAAATTTCCGGGCATGGCAAAGTCAGGTACCATCAGCCCTCCGATGGCCGCAAGAATGACGATGGACAAGGCGCCGAATCCATTGGCCTGCTCTTCCGTTTGCGCGAAAACGCCGATGCAGATGGCATAGCTGACCGCGCACCAGCCACAAAGCAGGGACAGGAAGATAAGGCCGGCCCAGTCCGCGGGCAGGTTCAGCTTCGGCAGCCCCAGCAAGGGAAACAGCCAGACGCCAACGGCAAAGATCAGTGCCGCCTGCACCATCGTAACGGCCAGGTAAGTGACCTGTTTGGATAATATGGCCACAAAGTAGTTGGTAGGCAATGTCTTGAGCCTGATAAAACTACCGTTCAGTTTCTCCCGCACGATGCCGCTGCCCAGCGAAACGACTACAAAGAACATGGAGAAAATCGTCCAGGCCGGTACGTTATGCTGAGACGCATTAGGCGTACTCCTGTCACCGTTCCGGGACACCGGTATCTCGTCGATCTTTGCCCGCCGGGTCATCAGTTCATTTTCCAGCGTATCGGGTAATTCCTTTTCGTTGATGGAAAAGTAAAGGGTCCTTAGCAGCTGTCTGCTTTCGACCAGCTGTAAGGCGCTGTATATCGCGCCCTGGGCAGAGCGCCGGAATGTTTCCTGCAGGATAGGGTGGTAATAGAGGGTGATCGGCATGCCGCCGGCATCACCCCTGCCATCCTCATGGGCGCCTGTTTTGCCATTCCCGCTCGTGCTGTCTCCCAAACCAAAGCTATTCAAGGCCTTGCCCGACAAGCTTTTCGTCCGGATAGCCATTTGCACGGAGAAATCTGCCGGCACCACCACCGCCAGAAAAGCATCTTTCTTCTGCAGGCGGTCCCTGATCGATCGGTCATTCTCGTCGCCCGGGACTTGTTGGACAGTGAACAGGCCTACCGTATCGAGCGCCCGGATGAATTGAAGGCTGGAGGCTCCTGTATCCCGGTTGCAAACGAGCAGCGGCACCTTATTTTTATTGATCAGTTCAAAAGTATTGTTCTGAATACTCGTTACGATCAGCACCAGCAGGACGGGCATGATAAATAGAAATGTCAACCCAACCTTGTCCCGGCTCAATACCCGCACGTCTTTCTGTATGGTGGCCCAGAGTCTATACACTTTGATCCCGATAATTTTTGCCTGTTAAATGTAAAAACAATCCTTCCAATCCATCCTGTCTATGCTCGGACATAAGGAGGTCGGGATCGCCATGAACGATGATCCGGCCCTGGTCGATCAGCGCGATCCTGTCGCAGAGATCTTCCGCCTCTCTCAACTGATGAGAAGTGTAGATCAGCGTAGTGCCGTCGGCATTCAATTGTTTAAGGTACTGAATGATGGCATGTCTTGTCTGGACATCGACGCCAACCGTCGGCTCATCCAGGAATAACAGCGGCGGCTGGTGGATGACCCCTATCGCAAGATTCACCCTTCGCTTCATTCCTCCCGAAAAATCCTTCACTTTTTTATCCCGCACGGCATACAATCCGAGGACATCCAGCAACTCCCCCGTCCTTTTTCGAATGACGGCTGAAGATAAACCTGACCATGCGCCGAAAAACGAAAGATTCTCCACCGGGCTCAACTCATGATAGAAGGAGAAATCCTGCGGAACGAACCCAAAGAGAAAATTGACGGATGATTTGTGCTTTTTGATTTCTTTTCCCAACAGCCGGATATGACCGCCGGAAGGGGCGAGCAGGCCTGTCATCAGGCCCATCAGGGTCGTCTTGCCCGCACCGTTGGGGCCGAACAGCCCAAATCGTTTGCCGGCTTCGATGACCAGGTTGAAGTCGGAGAATAAGCCGGCCTGTCTCGGGTAGCCGAAAGAAAGATCGTCAATTTGTATCGCCGGGCTGTCGCCTGATCGCATGGCCGTCCTCATAGTTGCCATTTGATTTTCGACAATGCCGTAAATGCCTGCTTTTCCAGGTCTGCTATTTCGAAGAGATAGTCGCCTATCCGGTTAAAATCATTTTGGCTGCCCAGTCTGCCCTTGTAAATGCCTGCTGCTTCGACCGCGGCCGTTCGCCAGAGATCCCCCGATTTCGTAAACGAGGCGGAGACGGACGGAAGGATCTCATCCGGGTAAAAGCCATATGCCTCCTGTAAGAAGGCGGCATAGATATAGCGGAACCCGCCCCCACCTGTCCCGATCTCTTCCTGCATGCGGACCAATTGCGCCAGGTATAGCCCTGCCTTTTTTACGCCCAGCGAATCCCGCCATTTTTTTATTCTCCTGCCGGTATACCGGATGCCACTGACGCCTGCAATAGGGCCGGGAATATGCAGCATATCGCGGATGTTCCGGGTGATCCCGTTTTTTATCGCACGACGGATCGTGTCATCCGTGATCGGCCGGTCGGTGACGGGGTAATAGATCTGGCCCCGGGGCGCTAATACTCCCCGCGCAAATCGTACCCGCTCTAATTCATAGGCAGACATCGACTCGGTATTTTCCATGACAGGGTCGCTGATGAGATAGCGGTCCTGCTCCTTACCATAAACGATCAGGTTATGGGCATTGAAATGAAATCGGTATTCCTTCGGGAAATAGGGCAGGTAATAGACTCCCACCTGGCAACCTACCGCATGCCCGGCGGCGAGACATTGTTCGAGGAATTCCTGCGCGCGCGCCTTCGTCCGGAACCTTTTTCGTAAGACGGTTATGCCCAATGCACGGCAGGTCCGTTTGAAGATCAGCCCTGGCATGGTACGAAAGGCAAATGCCGGACCATTGTTGACCTTTAACAAGGGAATATATGTAAAGAACAACCCCGACCCGATACCGAATGCCAGGGGCTCCGTTATCTTATCGATACCGATATTTTTCAGCAGGCTTACCGTCACGCCATTTTCGCAATGCGCCGCCTGGATATGTTGAAAATTAATCTTCATGTACGATGAGGCTGTTAAAGTCAGCTACGGAAATTTCGAAAACTTCGGCATAGCGACGAAGTGCCCGGTCGGATAATTTTTTAAAGACTGTAGGTTGGAGATGTCTTTTGATCTGCCATTGCCAAAACCCGGTATAACCCGCCAGCACTTTGATATCCATGAGTTTCAGCTCCATAAAATATAACAGGGGGCTTGCCTCCCCGCGCAATACCTTGGCTTTAGCGGCCTCCACCCGTTCGCCGATATCCTGCCAGGCCGCGTCCAATGCACTGATCTTCACATCCCAGCCCTGGCTCAGCTCGGTAGTATATTTCCCTGCCTCATCCGTGGCATAGCAAACCTCCTTGGTAATCTTGCCGAGGGAACTCAGATCCTGGGGAACATCTTCCTTTTTCATAACATATATTGTTAACACACCGTCAGCATAGCATACATATACGAGAACCGGGAGCTTTCCGGTACCAGCAGCAATATCTTTTCTCCTTTTTTCAGCCTTCCGCTGTGAAAGAGTTCATGCACCATCAGGTACACCGATCCTGCGCCGACATTTCCCATCGTACTCAGGTTGACAAACCATTTCTCGTAAGGGATGCTGGCGCCGTATAAAGCGATCTGTTCGAAGATCTTAGACTTGAAGAATTCGCTGGACATATGCGGCAGGAAGTAATCGATATCGTTTGTATCCAGCCCTTTCTTATCGAAGATTTCTTTTATCCTCTTCGCTCCCAGCGGTACTACATTATTGCTCAATAAAGTAATGTCCTGCTTGATGCTCAAAATAGACTTGCTGATGATCTCTTCCGGCGAATAATCGAGATAGCTTTTGAGGGTCCCATCGGGCAATTTCTCACTGGCCATATACATGCAGGTCTCCATTTCATTGGCATAGCTGGCCCCCTCGATCCATTCTATCCGGAGGCTCAGCCCCTTATCATTGGGCTTATCCGACAGCAAGAAGGCGGCGGCGCCATCCGATAGCATCCAGCGTAAAAATTCTTTATCGAAAGCGATAAAAGGATTTTCGTTCAGCTCTTTCAATTTTTGCGCTTCTTCCTCGAATACATGAGAGACCAGCGACGCGGAGAACCGTTCGGACCCTGTGGCAACTGCCAGATGGACATCCCCGGTCCTGACCGCCATGTAGGCATATTTGAAGGCGTGCATACCTGCACAGCATACACCGGAAGGCGAAACGACTTCGATAGACTCTGCCTCCGGAAGCCACCCATGTACCATGACGCCATGGGAAGGCATCATCTGGTCGGGCGAAGAAGTGCCGCAGGACAATAACTCGACGTCCTTTATTTTTTGAGGGTTATCCTTGAATAAGGCCTTTACCGCCAGCGCAGTCATCTGTGCATTGGTATGAGTTGCTTTTCCCTCTTTTGTCAGCGCGTAATACCTGGTTTTGATGCCATTGTTCCGTAAGACGATCTTTTTGGATTTGGAAGGTTTATCATTGATATAGCCCAGGTATTCTTCCATCTCCTCACTCGGGATAGGATCGTTAGGCATGAAGATGGAAGTATCGGTAATATAAACTGGGGGAAGAGACATAACTATTGGATTAATTCAGCGATAAATAATACTGCTTTTTAGCATTTATACGTTTAGACGAAAATGGCCGGATCAATACCGCATCAACGGCAAGAATAACAGGCGCAGCAACAAACAGTGAAAATAGCAGATAATATTTGAATACAGCCAGCCACTGCCGCCTTTTTTTCTTTTTCACAATAAAGTTGGCCCATACCACATAGGTGGGTATGGCCTTGGATTCCAGCAGCAACAAAGGATATCTCGTGTTGACCGCTTTTTGCCGGACCAATTCTTCCTGCAGGCCATCCCACTGATCGGTTTGCAGGTGAGGCAACAACAAGGCGCCGAATACCTTGCAATGGGCGATGTCTGCCGCCGATACACCTGGATAGGGAAAAATATTCAGGTACCTGTCTTTCTTCCCGCGCAGCAACCAATGAAAGATCGTGACGAAACTGATATGATTCAGGTGCCTGTCGATCAGCGCAATATTGCCGACCAGCCTGGCGCCCGCATTCCGCAGCGTTTTTTTTACTTCCAGGAAAGTATTGAGCCACATATTTCTTGCCCCGGTAATGGTAATGACAGGGGTATCCCTGACCACGGCCAGGAACGCGGGATGGTGTAATAAGGAATTGACCGGGATGCTCGGATAGAGAAACCAGGCCTGGTATCCCAGCACGATCAGGTCATACGCCTTTTCTTTCAATGTAAAGGGCTCCAGTTCGGCCGTTACGCCCAGGACACAATCGGGCATGACGGAATAAAACCGTTCGGCGCTCCACGGAAAGGGATAACCTTTCACCGGTTGGATGGCAACCTTTTCAATAGAGGCGCCTGCTTCTGCCAGCGGAGCGGTCAGGCAATCGGCGATGTCGGCTAATTGCCCCGACTGCGAATAGTAGATCACCAATACTTTTTTACTCATTCAGTTCTTTTGCGTGTAGTAGCTTAGAGTGCTTGCTGTATTCCAGGATGGCCATTTGCACGGCCGGCGGCAAACTCCTGAACGCACGATAGACGTCCTGGCTGTCCGTGTCCCTGTCTTTGTCGTAATGGACGAATTTGGGCACATGTTCCTGGATGATCAGTCGGAGAAAATGATATTCCGCGTTGCTGCTGTCTTTTGCCAATGCAAATTCCAGTTTGTGAATGCCCGTCTTGAACGAGGCCAGTTTCTCGTGCGGCGGGATCGGCAGTCCGGCCTTTCTCATCAGCAAAGCCCCTTCATACGCCTCTTTTTCTTTGATGGATGATGAATTGATGAGCGCTAATTCCCCATTGATTTCCCTCAACCGGCCCGATGCCATCACAGAATAAAAATTGGCTTTGTCAAGGGTCTGGAACAAGGGCTCCGACCACTCAGCCCCTCTGGTTAATAACGAAAAATGGGTAAAAAGGATCAATAATTTCATTGCCTCTCGGTAATGGGACAAATATAAAGAATAAGCAATCTTCAACATATAAATAATTAACTTTCATTACCTTTGCAGGTCATTTGAGAGACACCCAATTGCACATATTACATCCGGTGAATGAATAAACAATTTTTGGATCAGTGGGCTATCATCCTGGGCGGCTCGAGCGGTTTTGGCTTCGCTGCAGTAGAAAAATTGGCTGCCCATGGCATGAACATTGCTGTGCTCTACCGGGAGACAAGCGCTGCGGAACGTTTGCTGAAAGAAAAATTCAATGGGATAGCCGCTGCAGCCGGAGTCCTCATCGATACCTACAATATAAATGCGCTTGATACGGCTTCGAGAGCGTCTTTCCTACGCCAGTTTGCAGCCAGGACCGCTCATCAGCATAGTGTCAGGTTATTGTTGCATTCTATAGCCAGGGGCAATCTGAAACCCCTCGTAGACTTCTCTGATGCGGCTTCGGCAGGGGACGACTCATCGACCCTTTCTATTGACGATATCCGGTTCACGACTTATGCTATGTCCACCAGTCTGCTGGATTGGACAAGATCGCTGTTGGAGGAAGGGCATTTTTGCGCTGACGCAAGGATTATCGGCCTCACTAGCGAAGGTGCCCATAAATATTGGGATGGCTATGCCGCCGTTTCAATCGCCAAAGCATCGTTGGAAAGCCTGGTCACTTATATGGCGGTGGAGTTGGGCAAATACGGGTTGAAAACCAACCTTATACAAGCCGGAATTTCCGAGACGCCTTCGTTGAAGAAAATTCCTTCCAGCGAAGAGTTGCTGGAACTGGCTGGACGGAGAAACCCGTTGGGAAGGACGACGAGACCGCAAGACGTCGCCAATGTGATCTATCTGCTGTGTACAGATGAGGCGTCCTGGATCAATGGCTCCATCGTACCCGTCGACGGAGGCGAACATTGCCGGTAGACCGATCGGCGCCGGCTTAACCCTACGTATATTATATGATGTATCAGCATATTCTCGATCTTCTGCCGTATAAATCCTCCTTTCGTTTTGTGGATGAGATCTCCCTCCTGGATGAGGACAGGGTTATTGGCCACTACACTTTGAAGGAGGATGCTTTTTTTTATGAAGATCATTTTCCCGGCAACCCCGTCACGCCCGGCGCCATCCTGACGGAGATCATGGCGCAGATCGGCTTGGTGGTTTTGGGTATTTATCTCGTTGTCGGCCCTGCACCCGCGAATGCCCCCGCCGCAACCGCCGGCGACAGCAGTAACCGGATCTTTCCGTTATTCACTTCCGTAGAAGTATCGTTTAACCAAATGGTCTTACCGGGACAGAAAATAACGGTAATTTCCCAAAAAGAATATTTTCGCTTTGGCAAGTTAAAATGCCGGGTGGAAATGCAGGACGCGGCCGGAAACCGGATTGCAAAAGGAGTTTTTGCAGGCATCATCAAGACAATAAGTAAATTAAAAACGAGGGTAGAATGAGTCGACGCGTGGTCATTACAGGATTAGGGGTGGTTGCTCCCAACGGCGTTGGCATTCCGGATTTTTTGGCCTCGATCCGTCAGGGTGTTTCCGGGATAAGATATCAGCCCATCTACAAGGACCTTCATTTTAATAGCCAGGTATCCGGTATTCCCCAGTTTAACTGGGACCTGTTGAAGAATTACGTATCGGAGATCACCTTTCATGGGCTGCAGGGCCATGCGCTCGGTTATGGGATCATGGCTGCCCTCGATGCGTGGCGGGATGCCGGCAACAGCATAGGCGGCAGCGGCAGCGAGACCCTGTGGGATACGGGCTGTGTCTTCGGCAGCAGTGTATCGGAATGTGATGTCGTCAAAAAGATCATTACCCGGGTGGATGCGGGAGAAGCCAAAAAGCTGGGCTCCAGGGTGATCGAGCAGATGATGAATAGCAGCATAACTGCTTACATCTCAGGTAGATTAGGCTTGGGTAACCGGATTGTCGCCACTTCCGCCGCGTGTGCTACCGGCACCCAGGCGATCCTCATGGGATATGAATATATCCAACAAGGGGTGGCCAGGCGAATGGTGGTAGGCAGCAGCGAACATGTGGACCCCTATATTTTTGGCGCTTTCGACTCGATGAGGATCCTGTCGAGGAAATTCAACCACGCACCCGAGCAGGCTTCCCGGCCGATGAGCCAGTCTGCCGGCGGTTTCGTTCCCGGTTCGGGATCGGGGGCGCTCATCCTGGAAGACCTGGATTTTGCGCTGGCCCGTAACGCGAAGATCTATGCAGAATTGCTCGGAGGGGCTTGTAATTCAGGGGGTCAGCGTAATGGCGGCTCGATGACCGCCCCTGCCGCCCCGGGGGTCATCAGGTGTATATCTGATGCTGTGGCGAAGGCGGGCGTCAACCCTGACTCCATCGACCTGATCAGCGGCCACCTGACCGCTACTGCCGCCGATGCCCTGGAAATTCAGAATTGGTGCTTGGCACTTGGTAGAAATGGTCGTAATTTCCCGGCGGTCAATTCATTGAAATCGATGATCGGCCATTCTTTGAGTGCGGCGGGGTCCATAGAATCGGTGGCGGCAGTTTTGCAGATCGTACACCAGTTCGTGCACCCCAATATCAATCTCGAAGATCCCAATCCCGAGATTTTACGACAGATCGATATCGGGTGTTTACCGACGACCATGGTAGAAAGGGAGATCAGAACCGTAGCCAAAGCAAACTTTGGCTTCGGAGACGTGAATGCGTGTTTAATTTTTTCAAAATATAACCAAAATGGATAGACGGACAATCTTGGAAGAACTTAAAAAGGTGTTATACCCTTATACGGAAAATAAGGAATTGCTGCAGCATATCACTGATGAGACCAACCTTGTTAAGGACTTACAGATTAATTCAGCGAACCTGGTCGATATTATTATAGATGCGGAGGCGAAATATAATATTGAAATAGATTTTGATTCGGCAGAAAAAATAATCACGGTCGGTAATTGCATCGATGCGATTGCCGAGAAAATAAAATAATGAACGACCCCGCCGACAACCCAAGCAGAATTGCCAGCACCGGCAATGATATCGTAGACTTATCTGCTACCGATCCGCTGCGGACATGCAGCTATCGGTTCTATTCCAGGATCATTTCCAGTGAAGAAAAGACGCTCTATGATCAATTGGGAGGGCTGCCCTTCGACAACTATGTCTGGTTATTGTGGTCCATCAAGGAATCGGTGTACAAATACACCAGCAGGACCGACACCGGGCTGGTATTTGCACCGTTAACTATTCCTGTCCTTCACCTTCATCTCCCTTCCGGAGATGGCTTCTACAAAAGCATGGTCATTTATGGATCCGAAATACTCTATTCCCGGTCCATCATTACCAACAGGGTGATTGTTACCGTGGTCAGCAATGATGAAGATTTTGACCGTACCTGGTGGGGGTTCCGGTCGGTCGATGAAGCAGGATATGCCGATCAATCGGCATCGGTTAGAACATTCGCCCTGGGCAAACTGGCTACTGCGTTTTCCCGGGCTGACCTCAAAATAGAAAAGACGGTCGCCGGATATCCTGTAGTACTGGATGGTAAAGGACTGCTGGACGTTCCCCTTTCACTCGCGCATCACGGTCACTTTGTAGCTTATTCTTATTGCCTGCCGGCTGCCCCGCTGCCTTCGGTCCTGTCGCTCTCCCTATCTTCGAACAACTCCCTGTACAGGAAATCCGCCGCAAACTGACCTGCCTCCAACCACCTTTTTTTTGTGCGCCCGCTGACAATGAAGGGATTAAAATGTTTTTGCAACTCGTGCGAATAATCGTCGTAGGTCTTCAACTCATTGGGAATACGCAGCGAATCGGCGGTGCGGTGGATGGCAAGGCTGCCATACAGCGGATAGCCTTTATGATCATAAGGTACGATCCCGTCCTTTTTACCGTGGACACTTACAATCGGCACCCGGGCATTCTTTAGCCAGTCGATGTCGAAGATACCACCCCAGAAATTGACGACCGCGGCAATATGGCCCGCATTGAAGGCATGAGAAAGAAGGCCTGTATCATCGTTGCCGATCAGATGCAGCATTTCGGCATTGCTGCTGTAGGCTGCCTGTAACGCGATCATCCCACCAGCGGAATTGCCGGCCAGCACGATCCGGTTGGTGTCGATCCGCAGCCGGGCGGCATTTGCCCTGAACCAGGCGATCGCTGTTTGTGCATCCTGCACGGCATTGTAACAGCCTTTTACCAGGTCATTGAAGTGCAAGCGCAGGTTTTTCCCGCCCATCCGGTAATTGATGGCGGCGCAAACATATCCCCGGTGTGCAAAGGTCGTACTCCATAACCGGGGCCCGGGGGCTTCCTTGGACCCGAATTTGAAACCGCCGCCATGCATCCAGATGATAAGGGGCCGAAGGCAGTCGCCATCATCCTTTGGCTGATACAGGTCGAAAAGCGTGGAGCGTTCACTTTTGCCCGCAGGATCAACCCCGCGGTAGGATAAGTTCTTCCGGACAGTGACGGCCGAAAAGACAACATCCTTATATTTGACAGGTCCGCTCATTTGTGCGCCGGCCGGGAAAACCATATAGAGGGAGACACAGCCGGATAAAATATATTTGAGCACAGGTAATAGTATAAAATTCAATTTATGACTCTTTTTTCAAAGATCATTGCCGGTCAGATTCCATCATATACGATCGCGGAGGACGATCAGTTCTTTGCTTTCCTGGATATCTTTCCGCTGCGCGAGGGCCATACCCTCATCGTTCCCAGGCTGGAAGTAGATAAATTCTTTGATGTACCCGATGCTTACCTGGCGAAGATGTTGTTGTTTGCAAAACCCATTGCGAAGGCTATCGAACGGGCCTTCCCCTGCGATCGCTGCGGCCTGTCGGTTATCGGGTTGGAAGTGCCCCATGCGCACCTTCACCTGGTTCCCATTGATCGCGCCGACGACCTGAACTTCACCCGTGGCAAACTGCAATTGACCCCCGCACAGCTGGAGGCAGCCCGGGATAAGATTGTTCGTCAGCTGTAGGGATCGCGTGGGAGCATCGCACACTATCACACGTCACGTACTTTGCCGGGGTTCAGCCGGACAAAATCTTCCCAGCTGCCGGGCTTATTACGCCGTTGTTTGCTGGTGGCTGCGGCACTGATGTCCCCGTTGATCTTCTCCGCAGTCTGGTAGTGGAAGTGATGACAGACGGCGACCGCCAATGCGTCACTGGCGTCGTAAGGAGGAGTTTCCTGTTCCAGTTGAAGGATATGCTGCAGCATCTTCCACACCTGTTCTTTTTCCGAATTGCCGTTGCCGGTAATGGATTGTTTGACTTTTTTCGGCGAGTATTCCGTCACGGGCAGGCCGGCTTGCATAGCGGCAGCGATGGCCACTCCCTGCGCTCTGCCTAGCTTCAGCATACTTTGGACATTTTTCCCGAAAAAGGGCGCTTCGATAGCAAAATCCTCGGGGCCGAACCGGCCGATCAGTTCCTGCACTTTCTGATGGATCAGTCTCAACCGTTCATGGCCGTCCTTATAGGCAGGCAGCCTTAATACACCCATGTCGACCAGGCACAGCCGGTCACCGCCGGATTGTACCAGCCCGTATCCCATCACGACAGTGCCGGGATCGATACCCAGAATTATTTTGGCCGCCTTTTGCATTAGGAAGAGTATTTTTGACGCCGATTGATCGTCCTTTGAACAAAAATATCAAAATAATAGGCAACTCCAAGCAAAACGGCGGCCGGCTTACCCTTTCTTATGTGCTGGGCCCCCTGGTATTCCTTTTACTGGCCTGGTTTATCGGCTGGCAAATCGTTCACCAGCCCGACTGGCGGACGTCCCTTGACCAGGTCGTGCGTGCGATCAGTGGCCCCGGCCAGTGGAGGCTTTGGCTCGTCATCGTGCTAATGCCTGTCAATTGGGGGATAGAGGCACGTAAGTGGCAGCTGGCGCTGAGGCCGGTGGGAGGCATACCCTTTACCGATGCATTCAGGGCCATTTTCACGGGGACAACCCTGGCCTCTTTCACGCCCAATCGCATGGGCGAATATCTTGGTCGTATCTTATATGTCAAAGAAGGCCATCGGATCGCCGCCATATCGCTGACGATGGTATGTAGTATCTCCCAATTGCTGATCACGCTGGTTATTGGGGCGGCGGGCCTGTATTATATTCACCCTTTTTTGCATGGGCAGACACACCATAACCCCACGCTCGAATGGGGCTTCACCATGCTGGCGGGCAGCGTAGGGGTATTGTTTGCAGGATTGGCCTTTCTTTACTTCAGACTCCCCCAGGTCGCCTTGCATCTGTCCAGATTCTCCTGGATCAGGAAGATCGGCGCTTTCATAAAAGTTTTAGAAAATTTCGATACGAACATCTTATTGAGAATTTTGTTCTTATCTTTTGCCCGGTATATTGTGTTTATGATTCAATATAGCCTGGTTTTTCCCGTTTTTGGGATATTCCTGAGTTTTAACCAGGTTTGGGGGGGAATGAGTGTTGTTTTCCTGGTAATGGCTGTGATCCCTACATTTACTTTCCTGACGGAATTAGGGTTGAGGTGGGGGGCGAGCATCCAGGTGCTGGAAATATTCAGTACCAATACTGTCGGTATCTTTGCTGCCTCCTTTGCCATCTGGTTGATCAATCTGGTCATACCGGCTTTGCTGGGAAGTTTGTTAATTGTAAGCATCAAATTCTTTAAAAGCAGATGAGAGCATTTATTACGGTCTGTATCTTGTTGCTAACGGGTATATCTTTTTCATTACTGGCGGGAAATCCGCACGATGGTCATCGTACCGCACGAAAGACCGGAGATTCACTCAGCCAGAAACAGGACACGAGCATTCAGACCGCCGAAGACTTTTGTAAGGCACTTCACAATACTGCTTTTCAGGCCGGTGAAGTGTTGACTTACCGGGTCTACTATGCGGTGGCCAGTGTGTATTTTGCTGCCGGAGAAGCCAGTTTTACAACCACCCTCGAACGATTCAACAATAAGGATGTCTACCATGTGGTCGGCGAAGGAAAGACCTACAACTTTGAGGACAAATTCTTCCGGGTAAGAGACAAGTACGAATCGTATATTGATACCGGCACGCTACAACCGTATAAGTTCATCCGAACTGTCGACGAAGGAGGATATAAAACCAACGAGAACGTCACCTTCGTCAAGGCCGCCAACACGGCGATCACCAGCCAGGGAGTATTCAAGGTGCCTGACTGTATCCAGGACGTGCTGAGCGCTATCTTCTACGCCCGCAATATCGATTTCAATCACCATAAGGCAGGGGATAAGATACCCTTCGATATGTTCCTCGACCGGCAGGTCTATCACCTCTACATCCGTTACCTCGGAAAAGAGACGATCCGGACGAAATACGGTAAGTTCCATGCGATCAAATTCAAGCCCCTCCTCGTCAAAGGCACGATGTTCGAAGGCGGCGAAAAAATGACCGTTTGGGTATCCGATGACCCCAATCACATCGCCCTCCGCATCGAAAGCCCCATCACCGTCGGAAAGGTGTCGGTGGACATGAGCTATTACCGGAATCTACGCTATCCGCTCAGTTCGCTGATCGATCTGTAGTTTTTGTTACCGTTAACCTTCGGAAAACCACATAAACCCCGAGTAAAAGTACTCGATTTTTGCATAGTTTTTTTTCTAATATATCCTCGTAAGTTTACTAATCTTCGTGCACGTATTATTCCTTAAAATGCACGTTTATAGAGAAAAGCAACACGTTCATCAAATTTTCCACTCCCCGGATTTTTCCCCATTCGGGAAGATTTTTTCTATCGCTAACAATTTCGTCACTATGCACGAATGATTTTTTTTTCTAGCTTGGCTTCATCTAATCCTGCCCGCTACTAAACACTATCCATAACCGAAAAGGAACTTAACTTATGAAGCTCACTTTATCCTTATGCCGGACAGGCACCCGCTTGTCCGAACTGTTCATCGCATGCTCTTCCGCAGCGATCTTCTCTTACATACCTGTTGCAGGCCTCGGGCACTTCCCTGTAGTCCATCCGCCAAAGGATGATCCCGGCGATTGATCTTCCGCAGAAATCATTTTCCTGATTTTTTTCTTATCTAAGCTATACCTGTCATGCGTAGTTTATTATTCCTTATTGCCATGAACTTCTTTGCCTGTCCTGTTTTCTCCCAGTATGTGTACACGATCAAAGCGGATACCGTGAAGATCACCAACTGTGATTCCGCAGAATTGGTCCTTCAGAATCACACCCAGGGCGTGCCCGGCTTCCTGTTTAATGCCGGCAACGGGCGGACGGTCTTTCAGCGTGGCGCGCAGTCAATCGGTAACGGCATCTACCTGGTCGGCGCAGACACGATAAGAACGGCATCCAATGCCTGGGTGCAGGGTGGAAATGCTTTCGGTGCGACAGGTGTATTGGGAACGCTGGATGACAACCATTTGGATTTATATACGAATGACACCGCGAGGGCCCGGCTGGCGAATACTGGTAATCTTCTGCTGGGGACTACAACTGACAGTGGTCAGAAATTACAAGTGGCTGGCAACGCATTGGTCAACGGTGGATTATACTTTCCTGTCAGTACCACAACAGGCACGGGAACAGTTTTTAAAGATGGCTTTTTGTATATCAGTTGTTACAACGGCGATCACTCGCTCGGTGGAGATCCCGCCAATGACAACTGTGCTTTTTTCGGACGGGAAAGCGGCAATCTGACAAACAATTCAATTGGGGCCAATTGCGCTATGGGTTACCAGGCTATGCAAAACTTTACTACTGCATATAATAATAACGCGATCGGCATTCAGGCGCTTCAGTCCCTAACCACCGGATACAATAATACAGGCGAAGGCCCCTATTGTCTTCAGACTATTACCACGGGATCGGAGAATACCGCTATCGGAACCCAGGCATTGGGAAATGGATTGACAACAGGATCGGAAAACACAGCGCTTGGTACTTATGCCGGCGATCAAAGCACAGGATCGAATAATGTTTTTATCGGTTTTCAGGCCGGCTTTTGGGAACAAGGATCCAACAAACTGTATGTCGCCAATTCGGCTACTTCAACTCCGCTCGTTTATGGTGATTTCAGCGCTGCTTCTTTTACTATCAATGGCAGCCAGTTCGTTACCGGCAAAACCTATATGGGCGGCGCGACCAGCCCAACTGCAGTGCTACAGATAGCTCCCGGAGGATCAGCCGCAGGCTCGGCGCCGCTAAAGCTCACGGCTGGCACAAATCTTTCCACGCCGGAAGATGGCGCAATAGAATATGACGGCACAGATTACTATGTAAGTGAAGGCACCACCCGGTATAAATTGGTGAGAGCCTTAGCCGGTCAGATCACGACGAATTTCAGCGGGGTTTCCCTGACTTCGTTTCAATCTGTAACAACTACGCTGACGATAACCGGGGCGCAGCCCGGAAATACGGTAACGGTAAACTCAAATGCAGTGCCGGCTAATCCCCCTGGGATCATTATCACAGCCTATATATCTGCCACAAATACGGTAACGGTTCAGGCATATAATGCCAGCAATACTACCATCACTTTGTCTACTGATACATATAACATAAAAATTCTTCCTTGAATGACGGGATTTCTTAATATACAATTACGCATAAATCAAAAATCAATTTGCATCCTGGTTTTATCGTTGTCAACGGTTCTGGCTGGGTATGCACAAGGCAAGTATACTTATACGATCAAAGCGGATACCGTGAAGATCACCAACTGCGATTCCGCCGAACTGATCCTCGAAAATCACACCCAGGGTATACCCGGCTTCCTGTTCAATACAGGCAATGGTCGGACCGTCTTTCAGCGCGGTGCGCTAAGGCTGAATGACAGCACATATCTCGTCGGCGCGGATACCGTTAAAATTCCTAATGCCTGGGTTCAGGGAGGAAATTCATTCGGTACTGCAGGCATCTTAGGAACCCTGGACAACAACCCGGTTGATTTCTATTCAAATAATCAGCAACGGGTACGGTTATCGGGTGCAGGAAATTTAGTGGTCGGTTCGACCTATGACAACGGCTTTCCGCTACAGGTGGTAGGTACCGGCGGGATATATATTGACCCTAACTTGTCAATACCCGGCGATCTTATTAAGATCGGAGGGTACCTGAACGCGGGCGATGGACAGGATGCTATTCTCCGTGCATCAGCTGATGGCGGCGGTTCCTGGTATAATATCCTGGTCGCGCGGCAAGGCTACATTGGCCTTGGCTATGGCGCCTCTGGCTGGTATGTGGGAAATCCTCCTATCCAGCTCTATCCTGGCGGAACGGTAGGCATACAGTCGCCGACCCTGTATTACGGCAATACCGGTGGACCCTATAACGCCTCGGCTTTGATCACGTCCGTAAGCAATACAAATGAGTGGAATGAGAACCTGAACAACTATCCCAATGGTCAGAACTATTATTATTTCGGCACCGTGCTGCAGACACCGCAGCCAGGGTATATGAGAGCGCCGCTGAAAATAGGGGCGGTTACGCTGCATCTGATGACAGGTGCGTCGGATACCGATGCGGTAGAGATCTCCGAAGCTCAAAATGTATTGATCGGCACAACAACGGACAATGGGAATCGCCTGCAGGTAAATGGCACGAGTTACTTTTCCGGCGCCGTCCAACTTGCCGGTCTGACGCAGGACAACACCCAGACGCAGTTGCTGGTCGCCGATGCCAATGGCAATCTTTACTACCGAAGCGCAGCTTCACTGGCGGCTACCGACATGATCCGGTCTTCGCTTGCCGTCAACGGCCCCATATCAGCGCAACAGCTGATCCTCTCCCGGCAAGACTGGGCAGACTATGTCTTCGACAGCAGCTATCGGTTGCCGGCCCTTCCGGAAGTCGAACGCTATATCCGTCAACAGCACCACCTGCCAGGCATTGCGTCCGCTGCCGAAGTCCGAAAAGATGGCGCCGATGTCGGCGACAACCAGGCCGTCTTGCTGAAAAAAGTAGAAGAGTTGACTCTTTATACCATCCAACAGGATCATGAAATAGAATCGCTGAAAAAGGAAATGGCGGAGCTCAGGCAACTGATCACATCCAAATCTGAAAAATAGCCAGTTATGAATCTTTTTTCAAAAAGCCGCTTATTCTTATTGTTGGGTATTCTTTGCCTGAATGGCCATATCTATGCCCAATGTGTCTATACGATCAAAGCGGACAGCGTAAAGATCACTAACTGCGATTCTGCCGAACTAATCCTCGAAAACCACACGCAGAACATTCCCGGATTTCTCTTTAATACCGGAAACGGACGAACAGTATTCAGACGGGGTGCTCAGAAATTGGGGGACAGCGCCTATCTCATCGGCGCCGATACGGTAAAAGTGCCCTCTAATGCATGGATACAGGGGGGCAATACCTTCGGGACGACAGGCGTACTGGGCACCATGGATAATAACCCCCTAGACCTTTATACCAATAGCATTGATCGGGTGAGGCTTGCTACCTCCGGTGACTTACTGGTCGGGTCAACAGTGGACAGCAGTTATAAATTTGATGTCAAAGGAACTGGCAGGTTTGGCTCTTATTCAACTATGAGCATGATCAGGGGAAGCCTGAATTTTGATAATTCAGTATACCCTTCCTACATCTGTCAGGGGAATTCTCTTATACGCAGCCTGCAAATCCCGGGCACCGGTGGCGAATCTGCCTGGATATTCAACAATGCTTCAAATGAGGGTATTGAAATTGTAGATGCTTCAGGCACTATTTTCCTTCAGGGGGGAAAGGTCAACATCACCAGTACCAATTTCACCAATGTCGGATCGATCATTTCTACTGAGCCCAGTGCGTACATGAACAGGACGATCAATTTTGGAAGCGCGGCCGCCAACCACGCGAACGAAAATGGGACAAACATCAATATCGTGGCCGGTGTTGGTGGTTATCTCCCGCTCGGTTACAGCGGCGGCAATGTCATGATCAATCCGGGGGCCGGTGGCCCCCGGGGGTCTAACGGGAATATTCTATTGGGCAATACGGTCGACGGGAATGTCGGCATTCAGACTTCCTCCCCTGTCTCGAACTTCGAAGTGGACCAGGGAACGGCCGGTTCCGGCACGGTATCTAATGCTGCCGGCGGCACGACCGTGTCCGGCGCAGGCACCCAATTCACCAATACGTTCAAGGTCGGCGATAGCATTTCGATAGCGGGGCAGACGGTCGCTGTCCTGGCTATTCTATCCGACGTAGACATGACCACCACTACGATCGCCTCGTCAGATTCGAATGCCACTTATACCCTGACCGGCGGGAGCAGGTTTCATGTAAAGGGCAATGGCCGCGTTGGAGTAGGGACATCCGCTCCGGCATCACAACTCGATATTGCTGCCCCCGTCGGTTATTCCCAATTCAGGCTCCGGACTTCCTATACACCGACCTCGTCATCGGATACTAATGGAAGTATCGGGGACTATTCCTGGGATGATAACTACATGTATGTAAAAACGTCATCAGGATGGAAGCGAACGCCTTTAGGTACATTTTAACGATTAATAGATCATCTATGCGGTATATCGGATGTTTATATGTTCTTTTCTTCCTGGCTACGCAGGCGCAGGCTCAATATGTCTACACGATCAAGGCCGATAGTGTCAAGATCACCAGCTGCGATTCCTCTGAGCTGATCATTCAAAATCATACGCAGAATGTGCCGGGATTTCTTTTCAACACCGGTAACGGTCGGACCATTTTTCAACGCGGCGCTTTGAAACTCGGCAATGGCAGCTATCTCCTGGGTGCAGATACGCTGAACCTTGCAGCAAATGCCTGGCTACAGGGTGGTAACGCCTTTGGCACGACGGGGATACTGGGTACTACGGATAATAATCACCTGGATTTCTATACGAATAATATCAAAAGGGCCCGGTTGGATAGCCTGGGGGCCTTTACCCTGGGAGATACAGGCACTGTTATCAATAATATTTTGAACGTTAATGGTCTGTCCAACTTTGCCAATAATGTCACCATGGCATATAAGACGACATTGGCGGTAGGTGGAATCTACGTGGTCGATGACTTTGACGGCCGATACATTTCATGTGTGCCTAACGAACAGATGTCGATCACCTCAGGTGTTGGAGGCTATGCCACTTTCGACGGCAATGTTGAGCTTGGCGGCGGCACGGGTTCCGTCATCAATTTGATACCGGGTGGTGTACCCGGTCCCGGCATCACTGTCAGCGCGACCAGCACTACTTATCCCAGCAATACAACATTTTCGTTCGTCGCGCTTAGAAATGATGGATTAAAGCGGGGGATTATCAATACGGGAGACTTTAACGCAGAACTGCAGGGTGGCACATCGGCAGTGGATCTTTATTTCTACCCCGGCAAGGAAACCTATTCCAACAGCCAGGGTAATACCATCATCGCCTATGACGGCACCAACCTGAGAGGAAATGTAGGGATCGGGACGCCTTCACCCACCGCCCAACTCCATACGACGGGGTCTGTCCGATTCGCGGGACTAACCGGTGACAATACTCAAACGAACATCCTGGTAAGCGACTCAGCCGGTAACGTTTATTATCGCAGCGCGTCTTCCCTTGCCATGAACGACATCATACGCTCATCACTTGCCGTTAACGGCACCGTAACGGCCAAACAATTGAAACTAAGACAGGATAACTGGCCGGATTATGTCTTCGACAGCAGCTATCGGTTGCCGGCCCTGTCCGACGTAGAGCATTACATCCGCCAACAGCATCATATTCCCGGTGTCGTCTCAGCGGCCGACGTTCGCAAGGATGGCGCCGATGTCGGCGACATGCAGGCGATCATGATGAAGAAGATCGAAGAGCTCACCCTATACGTGATTGAACAACAGAAAGAACTGGAGCAGCAGCGCGGGGAAATTAAAACACTGAAACGGGAATTGCACAAACGGGATGTAAAAACAACCGATAAATAACCTCTGATAGAATGGAACGTCATTTACCACTAGTCCTTTTCCTTTTGACCGGATCATTGAACCTGGCGGCGCAAAAATATGTGTACACTATCAAGGCCGACAGTGTCAAGATCACCAACTGTGACTCCTCTGAGTTGATCATCGAAAATCACACCCAGAATGTGCCGGGCTTCCTGTTCAATACCGGCAACGGCCGGACCATTTTTCAACGCGGCGCTTTGAATCTTGGCAACGGCAGCTATCTCCTCGGCGCAGATACGCTGAACCTTGCAGCAAATGCCTGGCTACAGGGTGGTAACGCCTTTGGAACGACGGGGATACTGGGTACTACGGATAATAATCACGTGGATTTCTATACGAATAATACGCCCAGGATGCGGTTGACCAATTCGGGCCGGTTAGGCATAGGGCTTACGGCGCCGGCAGAAACACTGGATGTATATGGGAACGCGGAAATTAATAGCCTGCCAACTTCAATCGCTAAGTATATGATCGACGGCTTGCCCGCCTTTTGGTTCGGTAATTATGGTTTTTGGGACGTCGGTGTAGGTGATTCTGCGGGATTTAATAGTAGTGGAGCATATGGTCAGGTGTTCGTAGGGTATCAGGCTGGCATTAACAATACCGGTGGCCCTAACATTTGTATCGGTATGAGTGCAGGTGCCGGCAATAGCGGCGGGTCGGATTTATTTGTGGGTGTCCAGGCGGGAGTGGACAATGAGGGGGCAGCAAACTCCTGTGTGGGATATAATTCCGGGTCGTATAGCAGCGGGGATTACAACTCATGTTTAGGTACTTTTGCTGGGTATTCTCCAACAGGATCCTATAATACATATCTCGGCGCGTATGCTGGAGCATTTACGCCTGGTAGTTACAATGTGCAAATTGGCTACCAAAGCGGCCGATACAGCACCGGAGCCAATAATGTTTTGCTGGGGCAGAATTCTGGTTTTTTCAGCGGTGGCTCCAATAATATTTTTATCGGCCAATATTCCGGGGCAAATAACGCTGGCGCTGATAATGTATTTATCGGAACTTATACGGCTCACTCCGATTCAGCAGTACCATATGGTCAATGGATTAGTGAGATCACTCTTATCGGCGATTCTTCTGATGTCACAGCCTTTAACATTGCCAATGCTACAGCCATCGGCCACAAGGCCATGGTCCATACCCCTAATTCCATGGTCTTTGGCGATTCGGCCACTACAAACTGGTATTTCAATACCGGCGCTTCTCCCGTCTCCGGCGCCGCATTGGTGGTAGGATCGAATTCCTCCAATGGTAATGGCGCCTATCTCTCCAACGGTGGTACCTGGACCAATGCTTCCGACAGGAATAAAAAGGAAAATTTTCGACGGCTCGACGGGGATGCAATCTTGAAAAAGATCAGCCGGCTCCCGCTGACCCGATGGAATTACAAGGGACAGGCCGAACAACATATCGGCCCCGTCGCCCAGGACTTCTACCGGATCTTCCAGGTGGGAGAAAACGATAAGACCATTTCGACGATCGACCCTTCCGGCATTGCGCTGATCGGCGTACAGGAACTCTACAAAAAATGGAAGACCGCCGAGAAAAGGATCGAAACCCTGCAATCGACCATTCAAAGCCAGGAGGAAAGGCTCAGGAGATTGGAAGAAAAAATAAATCAATTATCGAAGTAAAATCACAGAATAAATCCAGCATCGTGCTCAAAATATTCACCGTATCATTCCTGTTTTTTCTGGCTGCACAGCTTCAGGCACAAGTTGTCTACACCATCAAAGCCGATAGTGTCAAACTCACCGGCTGCGACTCTTCAGAGCTGATCATCGAAAACCATACCCAAGGCGTTCCCGGCTTTCTTTTCAATACGGGAAGAGGAAGGACACAATTTAACAGGGGGCTGATTAAGCTCAACGACTCTTTGTATCTCATCGGCGCTGATACCCTTCATCTTAACCCCGGAACAGCCGTTAGCGGCAGTACTGTCTTTTATGTCAACAGGAACTTTACCGGTGCGGCAAGGGCGAAGGTCAGCGGTAATACCCTGGCATCTGTCAGTTCTACAAATGCCGGTTACAACAGCCAATTGGCAAGAGCAGTACCCGGCAACATGGTTCTCTCCTATCCGGACCCTTTTTCCGCACGCAATGCGGCCCTTGATGCCATGGCGGCTGGAAGGATCTCCAATGCCCAGGTAATTATTCTGCCGGGGAATCAATATACTATTGGTTCCGATGATTCGGCAGAGAACGGCTCCCTCAATGGTCAGAGCCCCAATAACGGGACGGTGGCTGACATTCAGTTTCCGCAGACCGTGCTGCAAAATGACAGCAGCATAGCCTCCATTATGAAGAACAATATGGACATGTATTTTGACGTCGGCACCTCGTTTACTTATATCAATTCCGCATATGGCATTCCATGCTGTTATGACAGGGATACTGTCAGCTATCACTCGAATATCTATGGTCATGGAACTTTTGCGCAGGTATATGGCGAAGTGAATTCCTTTATCGCAGTATTTGCAGTCATTCTTAACCGTCAGGCTTCTGTAAGTTTCCATGCCCACCGGTTTATCATCCAGCAATGGCAAGGATTTACGATGGGGGATTTTTCCATCGCTGCTATCGAAGCCGATGAATTGGAATCAACGGAATCGAATGTCTTTTATATAGGGCAGCCGGGCGCTGCACTGCCGATAACCGGTACAGCCGGAAAGGCGCCCAGAACAATATCTATAAAAGTCCGGAATGTCAGATATGGCAAGGGGCAGACCCCTTATCCGGATAGCCAGGACTGGTGGTATTTTATATTAATGGGAAATCAACAGTATATAGAAGGGACAATTGTCGATATCAATATTGATAATATTTATATGTTCGCCACGAATGACGGCCCCCTGTTAAATTTATCCAGCGAGGCGCCGATGATTGGTCTTCAATTAACCCTCAATATCGGGAACCTGGTACACCGGGATAGCCATCTGGCGTATGACCCTTATTACGGCGGATTGACGTATTGTTATGGGCCGGGAGTGGCCTACAGTAATTCGATCTCCTGTAATATCAAAACTGCCAACATTGACGCACCACTGCTGGGCATGATGAACTTTTGCGCCTATTCCGGCAATATCAATAACCGGTTTAATCTGAACGTGGGCAACCTTGTGAAAAATGCTTCTGCATTCCAGGGTGGGATCTTCAATCTGACTTCGGAACTATCTCAAAACGCCGGCACGGAACCTTTGGTATTGACTATTACCGGCAATTATAAGTCGTACGATAGCTTTCCTCCCATTTTCGCATATAGTGAGTGGTACAGTGTCCCTATCCCCAACCGGTATATATTTTCAGGACGATATGAAACTGCCGTGCCCGGGCAGGCAGTAGCGCACTTTTACACCAGTTTGGGAAAAATTCTGGCGATCTCTGATGCCACGTTGATCAATGACGGGACGACACCCAGCATAATGGCGGATACCGTCTGCGCCAACTTCCGTTACAATTGCGATCCGAACCCGGGCAGTATTACTATCCCGGTCTATATAAAAAATGTACATGCCAACTCGGCGCCGTCTTCCAATATTATTCAGGAAGGAGACTCCGTGAAGGTGGTGGCGGATATTCCATCATTTTTTTATTGATATACTAAATGCAGCATCTTGCTTAGACTATTTACCATATTGTTCCTGTGTTTTACCGGCTGGATCACCGCCGCCGGTCAGATACAGCAGCCAACTACTCCTCCGACGCCAGCGGTGCCTGGAACAGGCTCCATGTTGTCGACTAACAATAACGCTCTTTCTTCGAATGAACGAAAGTTGAAAGCCAAAAGGGATTCCGCCCTGGCCGCCAACAAGTATGTCCACCCCGGAAAGCAAAAGCCGGGGAAGAAAGACGGCCTGCCAATAGCGAAACCTTCTTCTCCCCTGGCCCGCACGGACAGCAATGCCGCTCCCGACCTCAAAAAATTCATTCCTTCCCTGGACCATGCTTCCTGTAAAGCGATCACTTTCGTTCCGTTTACTCCCGACTCCCTCGACTTTCATCCGGTCACTCCACCATCCTCTCCCCGTCCGGCGCCTGCCGCACCACCGCATGTGCCCTTCTTGGTGGTGCACGGCAATGTCCTATACAATCTGAATTACTATTCGCTGATCGATACACCCTATAACGAGCACAATATCTATCAACATACCATCCAGACCTGGCTGGATGTCCTGGTCAAAGGACAGTACCCCTTCCGTATTTTCCTGACCAACCATTTCAGCAACTCACCGTTGTTCCGTAACTATTCCGATTTCAATTTCTCTTACAATAACAACGGTTTCAACCAGCTTGTCCGCAATGAAATACGCCAGGAATACCTCCGGTCCCTACCCTCGCAGAAAGTCCTCGACAGCCTGCAGCGTGTACTGAAAGCCGACTTGGCGCGGCTGAATGGACTCGAGGGATATGGGAAGAACCCATCACTCATCCAGAAAGCCGTCGAGGAAAAGGAGGCAGCAGCTGCCGTCAAGAAAAACGACTCTACACAGCAAAACGGCGACATGATGGACTCGGTCCGCGCAACCATACGGCATGATGCCGACTCCTTGCAAAAGGAGGTCGACAAGATCGAAAAACTTCTTCAGCTGTCTCACCAACAGTCCCAGACGGCGGCCGGCCACGACCTGTCCAGCATCAACCAGGTCAACAACCCCGACCAGGCGCATAAGGAAATGTCTGCTTTGGGGCTCAGCGATTCCTCCCTGCCCAAAGGCTATAAGACCTTGATGGCCATAAAGTCTTTCAGCGTCGGCCGGAGCGTGGTCAACTATTCCGAGCTTTCAGCTAAGAATATCTCCATCAATGGGGGCCAGGCAGAATATAACCCGGGCCTGTATTATGCTGTGGCCGCCGGCACTATCGATTACCGTTTCCGCGACTTTGTTATCCAACAGCCTGATCAGCCGAAACAGTATATGAGCGTATTCCGGATAGGAGAAGGACTGAAGGGGGGTAATAGCGTCATCCTGACCTATTTCTCAGGCCGCCGTCAGCTGTACAGTGCGACAACTTCGGATACCCTCAGCACTACGCAGGTACCTGCTTCCTTCCTGATGGGATTGACATTGGAAGGCAATTATCACCTGACAAAGAATATTCTCTTCACCGGCGAAATCGCCAAATCTTCATCCCCTTATTACGTGGGCGACTCGGCGAAATCGGCCAATCCTTCTGCAGACCTGTTCCGGATGAACGATCATAGCAACGAAGCCTGGTCCACGAAGATCAATGCCTTCTTTCCGGCGACCGATACCCGCCTCACCGCCTCTTACAAGCACATGGCCGAAAATTATCAGTCCTTCAGCATCTTCACCGACGGGTCTGCCCAGAGTGCCTGGGCTGTAAACCTGGACCAGCCGCTTTTCAAAAAACAGTTAGATATCCGGCTGGGCGCCAATACCAATGATTTCAGCAATCCGCTGGTTGGAGCAGAATACAGTAGTAAGACCGTGTTCGAGAGCATCCAGGTCACCCTCCGCAGAAAGAACTGGCCGATCATCTCACTGGGCTATTTCCCCAGCAGCCAGATCACCAAGCTTGGGAGCGGGGAGTATATCGAAAACCTCTTCTATACCCTGGTCGGCAATCTGACACAATCCTACAGCTTTCATCACCTGCTGATGAATACCACGGTCGTGTACACCCAATTCTATAACAAGGCGGCCGATTCCGGGTTCACCTATTTCAATACCCGTAACCTGCTGGTGAGCCAGTCTGTCTTCCTCAGCAAATTTACCCTGCAGCTGAACGCTACCGGTTCGACCAACGAAAACTATGATCTCTACACGCTGGAAGGTAAGGCGCAGCATTCGGTCAACAAGTGGCTCACGGTGGGTGCGGGCATCAAATACAATCATCAGACCGTGTATAATATCGACCAATTCGGCTATTCGGCGGAGGCCACCCTTAAGCTGAACCGCCTTGGACAAATACAATTCTCGGCTGACAAAGGCTTTATTCCTGGTATGAACAACGTATTGGTGCCGGACAACACCGGCCGGTTGACCTATTTTAAAACATTTTGAATCGAATCCTTATGTATAAGAAAAATCTACTGCTCTGCCTGATGCTCCTCCTGGTGCTGCTATCAAAGGCGCAGATCGTCATGACGCTCCAGGTGCCGCCCGTCGGTGTGCTCGTCAAAAACCAGCTGTGGAATATGCTGCTGGTCAATTCCGGCAAAACCAATCAGCTGATAGAGATCAGCCTGGTATTGTCTGATCAGAAGACCAACGAGCCTGTCCTGACGGCTGTTACTACTCCTTTCCTGCTCGACAAGGGGGCGAGGCAGATCCAGGCCAAAGATCTCGGAGCGATCAATTATACCTACAATGGTCCTGCCAGCCTCACCGACCATGACCCCAACGGAATGCTGCCGGCCGGTACTTACCAGGCCTGCTATAGCATTGGCAATGGTGAAAAAGGCACCACATTGGCAGAGAACTGTATCCTCGTCGCCGTCGATCCCCTCAGCCCGCCATTGCTGAATTCCCCGGCTAATGAAGGGAGTATCTACACAGCCTATCCGCAGTTTACCTGGCTGCCGCCCGCCCCCGTCAGCGTTTTCAGCGATCTCAGTTACTTCCTGGTATTAGTGGCAGTGTTGCCGGGACAGGCTACGGCAGATGCCATCGAACAGAATATCCCGGTTTATAGCGGTGGCCTCCTCCGCAATCCCTTTTTGAATTACCCTTCTTCCTACAGGTCCCTCGACACGGGTCAGTTATATGCCTGGCGGATCGTAGCAATGAATAGCGGTCAGCCGACGGCCATGAGCGAGATCTGGACATTTAAGGTCGTCGTTCCTCCCAAGCCCGCACTGTCCCCCGGATACGCCGCTTACATCGAACTCCGCCGTGGCTTGGATGCCTCACTGGCTACGGCTGGTGCATCGCTCAACGTCACGTATGACAATGCCGCTGCAGACACTGTGGTGCATTATACCATATCCGGTATCCAGGATGCCGGCAACCCGGTGGTGCAAAAAGGAACGCTGTCCCTCCGGCGAGGCCGGAACTGGTTGACGGTCCCACTCACCAAGGGCGCATACAGTTCGGACAAATTATACCTTTTCCAGTTCAACAACAGCCGAAACGAATTGTGGAATATCAAATTCAAGCCAGCTTCAAAATAAGTACGATCAATCGATTCGATTCTCTCAAACGACAAAAGACCTTTTACCATGTTAGGAGTCTTAACACAGCGGTTTAAACGACATATTGCCTTGTTTTTTTATTTCGTGATCTACGCCCAGTGGGTGGTGGCTGCGGAACTGCATCATCGTGATGCGGCTGGCGGGCGGGTCCGGTCGGCAGTAGAAAGAACGGAGGTACGCCTTCCGGTGATCTCGGTGCCGCAGGATGCCCGGAATTGGCTGATGATGCAGAACGCGCCGGATTCCGGCGTGGTCCCCGGTCGTCCCAATGGTCCCATAAGAGATATCGATGCGTCGCCGGCTTTCAAACTACCCAAGGCACCGCTACCCGGCACGGCCCATTCGACGACTGCCATCGGCGGCCCCAACCAGCCCGAGATGCAGTCATTCACACCGGTAGGTGCTAATAACATGGTCGACATGTTCTCCGGCGACTTCTCCTACAACATACCCTTGCTGGATGTAGGCGGCTATCCCGTCAACATCGCCTATCACAGCGGCCGCAGCATGGACGAAGACGCTAGCTGGGTGGGCCTCGGCTGGAATATAAACCCCGGCAGCATCACCCGTAATATGCGTGGCGTGCCCGACGACTTCAGCGGCGGCAGTGACACCGTTAAAAAGACACAGAGCATGAAACCCAATGTCAATTGGGGGGTCACGGTGGGCGCCAACTTTGAACTATTCGGGTTGCCCATCCTGTCGGGGTCCCTTGGGGCGTCATTAGGTGTTTTCCACACGACCTATACCGGATGGGGTACCGAGCTGGGGTTGAACCCTTCGCTGAGTGTGGGCGCAAAATCGATGGGAACCTTCACCGCAAAAATGGGCTTTCCGACAATTCCCAGAGCGGCATTACCGTTACTCCGGGATTAAGTTACCAGAGTAATTATTCTAAAGTTACTGATCGTGCAGGTGCCGGTGTAGGCCTTTCGGCTTTCGCAGCCTACAATAGCCGTACTGGCCTGCAGGATATTCAGCTTGGTGCAACGGCAAGCATTCAGTCCGCGGCCATGCAGCAAAGGAACAGGAGCTTGGACGTTACAAGCGCAGGCATCACCTTTGCGTGGCCCTCTTATACACCGGACATGCAGGTAGCACGCACCAGCTATAATGTTACCTTCACCATGAAGCCGGGAATTGCGCTCTGGGGCACCCATCCTAACCTCTATTTTCAAGGCTATTATGGCCGGGAATATATCGCCGCTGCCGATACGTCCCGGCAGCTGCCGGTCTTCGGCTACCTCAATACGCAGAACAGGGGAAGCGGCTGGTCGGGGCTGACTGACATCAACCGGGAAAAGGAATTAGCCTACCGGGAAAACCCGCCTGTACCCAACATTGCAATACCCTCCTACACCTATGATATATTCAGCATCAACGGAGAAGGCATTGGTGGGCAATTCAGGGCCTATCGGGGAGATATCGGTTTCATGGCCGATCCCCTGATCTCGAGTAAAACCTATTCCGGTGCACTCAGCCTCGATCTTGGCAGTGGAGGGTTACTACATGGAGGTACTGACCTCAACGGCAACTATTCCGTAACGACTGATGGCCCCTGGCTGGTGGACAACCCACTGCGTAATATGGTCGACTTTCAGAATAGCAACGGTCTTTTCGAAGCTGCTTATTTCCGTAATCCGGGAGAAAAGACCAGCAATACCAAGGCCTATTATGCCGCTCTCGGCGGCGATTATACGGTGACGCCGCTACTTTCCCAACCTGGTGGGGGCTCCACCATCATGCCGAGCAATCTCCTGGGTATGTACAACGGTGCCCAGCGGATGGGTACGGATACACTGACCACGGCCAATGTGACCAAAACAACCCGGGATAAAAGGAGCCAGGTGATCAGCTACATGACGGCCCAGGAAGCCTCTGTCACCGGGCTGGATAAATATATCAACCGGTATAACGTCAACCAGTTCGGCAACACTTGTGTAATCGACACGATGCCTACCGGCGCGGGAATCGGTACCGGTGTACCCGGCCAATATTACGAGAATAATTCATTGAGCGGTGCGCCCTATACGGTGCGCCAGGACCCTAAGATCTATTTCACCTTTTTTACGGGACCCAGCGAAGACGATCAGGGCAGTCCCTTTTATTACAATCACGATGGGCACGAAGATGAGTCCGACCCGTCTTTTCCGCGTAACTACTATTCTATGCGTTGGCTGGGCCGGTTACAGGCGCCCGTTACGGGAACCTATGCGTTTGGGTTTTATATGGACGACGGATTCCGCATTTGGATGAACGATACCTTATTAGTCAACGACTGGCATATCCATGCCGCCGCTTACGATACGGTCCGCGTCAACCTGGTGGCAGGCCGCCTCTACAATTTTCGCGCTGAATATTTTCAGCAGACCAGTCGTGCCTATGTCCAGTGGTTCTGGCGTAGGCCGGATCAGCCGGGTATTCCCTTTAACGTGAATAACAACGACAGCGTGGAGAACCAATACTTCTTTCCGCCGGTGACCACGGACACCATCCCGGTCAACCAATACCTGACAGAGGAGGATCGGGTCAACGACTTTCGCAAAGCCAATCATATCTCGGAGATCGACGTGCTCAATCCCGATGGCAAAAAATATGTCTATGGCATACCTGTCTATAACACCGGCCAGAACGAGGTCAACTTTAATGTGCTTAAGGACAGCGGAAGCGTCGAAACCGGCCTGACTGGCTTTCAGTTTGGGATAGACAATTCCACCCAAAACCAAAATGGCCAGAATGGCTATTATAGTAGAGAACAGATGCCGGCCTATGCCCATTCCTTTTTGCTCACCGGTATCCTGTCCCCCGACTACGTAGACGTCACGGGTGACGGTATTAGCGACGATGATATCGGGGATGCCGTGAAATTTACTTATTCCAAAACAGCGGGTATTGGTAATCCCTTCGGCTGGCGCGCGCCCTATGTGACGGGTAAGGCTTCCTACAGTGAGGGGCTCCGCACCGATAACCGGGACGATAAAGGGCACTACATCTATGGCACCAAGGAACTCTGGTATCTCCATACCATCGAGTCCAAGACGATGATCGCTACGTTTACCCTCCAGTCCAGGGCCGATATGCTGGACATAGATGAGTACGGCAATAAAACCAGCACCGGCAAGGCGATGTGCCTGAAGGAGATCGACCTCTATTCCAAAGCGGATTTCATGGCCAACGGCAGCAATGCTATGCCCATCAAGACCGTTCACTTCGAATATTGCTACGAGCTCTGCCGCGGCGTTAACCTGCCGGCCAATGATTCGGGAAAGCTCACGCTCAAGAAGATCTGGTTCACCTACAATGGAAACAACCGTGGGAAGCTCAATCCCTATGTGTTCAACTATCATCCCAACAATCCCAACTATCAGCTCAACCAGGCCGACAAATGGGGGAGCTATAAACCCGACACGGAGAACCCCGGCGCCACCACTGCTAACCCGCTCCCGAACGTAGATTATCCCTATGCCCTGCAGGACAGCGCCACGGCTGCCTATAACGCTTCCGCCTGGATGCTCGACTCCATACAACTGCCATCCGGCGGTGGTATCAAGGTCAATTACGAAAGCGACGACTATGCCTATGTACAAAACCGCCGCGCGACCCTGATGTGTCGTATCGCCGGTCTGGGGCCGGATACCAGTGGGGCATATACCAATCGGCTGTACAATTTCCTGAAGCAGGACTATATGTACGCTTATGTGAAGGTTCCCCTGGCGGTCGGCTGGGGCTCCGACCTCTATTCACACTACCTGGATGGCCTGGATACGATCCATTTCCACTTGTTCGTCAACATGCCCACAGACATATGGGGCAGCGGAGGAGAATTTATCCCATGCTATGCACAACTGGATCAGTCGGTCCCTAACTGGTATGGCCGAGTCAATGACAGCGTCATTTGGATCAAGATAAAAGGCGTCAATTCTGATGGGAGTGGGAGTGGCGCCAACAGCCCACTGGCGCTGACGGCCATCAACTATCTACGGATGAACCTGGGTTCCAAGGCCTATCCCGGGTCTCAGCTGAACGATAACATCGACGTTGCCAATGGGATCAAAGCCCTTATCAGCATGGTGACCAATGTCACCGGGATGCTCAATGGGTTCACGAATACGGCCCGCGCAAATGGATGGGCTAGTGTCGTGGACACCACCAGCAGGAGTTTCGTCAGGCTCAACGATCCTTTTCTCAAAAAATATGGTGGTGGCCTTCGCGTAAAGAGCATCCTCATTTATGACAATTGGAACTCGATGTCGGCCCAAAATGGCCAGCCGGGCAAAAGACAAACGGTCTACGGGCAGCAATACGATTATTCAACGGACCAGTCGGTCAACGGCATTGATACCCGTATCAGCAGCGGCGTGGCCTCCTGGGAGCCGGCTATTGGCGGAGAAGAGAATCCGTTCCACATGCCCATAGAATATACCAGCCAGGTCTCGTTGATGGCGCCGGCTTCCATGCAATATTCAGAAGAGCCGCTGGGCGAGGCTTTTTACCCGGCGCCTTCCGTGGGCTATAGTAAGGTAAGGGTGCGTTCCATCCATACCGCCAATGTCAAGTCATCCAATGGCTGGTCGGAATCCACTTTCTATACGACCTATGATTTTCCAACCCTCTGGGACTATACTCGCCTGGACCCCGATACAAAGAAGCGATATAAACCCATCCTGGCTAACCTGCTACGCATAGACCAACGGGATTACCTAGCCCTGTCCCAGGGCTTTAAGGTCGAGCTGAACGATATGAATGGCAAACCTAAATCCGAAGCGACCTATGCCGAGACGGACAGCAATAACCTCATCTCTTATACCGGCTATTTCTACAAGGTAGATAATCAATCGACGCAGGTTAAACATCTCAAAAATACCGTTCCGACCATCGACCCACAAGGCAATATCGATGGCTGCGGGCTTATCGGGAAAGATGCGGAGCTGATGACCGATATGCGCGATGAAACCTCCACGATGCTGGGCGCCAATATCAACCTCAATGTCGACGATTTCGAGGCTGGCGTATGGCCGCTGGCAATACCCTCCCTGCTCAATCTCTTTCAGCACCAGACCAACCAATTCCGAACCGTGGCCGTCACCAAGGTCATCCAGCGTTACGGGATACTCGACAGCGTGGTGAAGATCGATAAAGGCAGCACCATCTATACCAAGAATCTGCTGTACGATGCCGAGACCGGCGATGCTATTTTAACGCGCACGCAAAATGAGTTCAACGACTCGATCTTCTCCTTCTCCTATCCGGCTCACTGGGCTTATAAAGGTGTCGGCGGGGCCTATCAAAATATCGATGCCCAACTGACCCACGTCATCGTAGACCATGGTCATCTGCTAGACATGACAGGGGCGCCCATTGCCGCTGCCACCTACCTGATGCCGGGCGACGAACTGTATGTGACAGGCCAGGTGACGATCACGCCGAACAGCAACCCGGTGAATAACGTCGCAGAATCCTTCCCGAATTTTTATCATCTATGGGTAGTGGATTCCATTCCCGGCAATACCGGTACACCCAATCCCTATATCGTGGACCAATATGGCACACCCTTCTCAAGCAACAACGTTAGCCTGAAAGTGATCCGCTCCGGCTACCGCAACATGGCTAATGGCGTCGGGTCGATCACTTGTTTGTCCAACCCGCTGGTCACCGACGGGCAGGGAAATTACCATTTGGTGCTGGACTCTTCCCGGCGCGTAGTCAACGCGAGCGTGGCTGAAATGAACCAGCTTTGGCGTGTGGAGGACAGACGGCGAACCGATGTACAGAATTCCTGTGTCTATACATCGCAGGATAGCGCCGAGGCGGCAAATGAGGCCTGCGGCTGCATCAAACCCTTCTTCGACTATTTACAACAGAATAATTTGTTGTATTACGGGACTTTCCCGCGGTACACGGTCGGGCAGATAGCCAGTGACGCCGGTATCAATCTCAGCAGCTGTCCCTTGCTGCAAAGCAATGCCGGCGGAGAGTTCATGCCGCTGACGACTATCGCCGATTCGAATCTTTACCAGGCCAAGTTGGGTAATCTCATTTTCACGATCCAAAGTGTAACCGGTTTGCCCTTCCATCTTCAGAACATGGTCAGCTCCTGCGTCGGAAGCAACGAGGTACTCTATAAGGTGCCAGGCCTCGTCATGCCTCCGCCGGATACTGTGACGATGAATATCACCCCGTCCTTTATCAACCTGATCTCTACCGGCAGTACCTGTAGCGGCAACAGCGATTCCCTGACACTGGAGGACTCCTTGTCCGACCACCTGCTGGTGGAGAATAGCTTACTCGTCAACGGAAATCAGCGCAATGCAGTTTCGGTGCTCAACTTCGGGCGGCTGGATCAGCTATTGCCACCCTATCAGACTATCCTTTCGGCCAATCTTATCCTCCATGCCGATACACGGGGACATATTCCGGGCACCTATGATAGCGCGAATTCCAGGCTTCCTGTCGATTCCCTGGGTGTCTCTCTGACGTCCCCCGCCGGTTGGTTCCTCCACCAGCGGCTGGACACCATCCTGTACCAAGCCTATTATACTCCCTGGTACAATGGCGTGCGGGATACTACCGGCTTCGAAGACGTCAATATCGACGAGACCAACTATGTCGATAGCCTCCTTGACGGGCCTTTGGCATCGACCACTTTCGCACTCACGAAAGGATCAGGCCCCATGTCTTCCCATCACTATGACTCCAGTTTAGTGGCTAACGACCTTGTACCCCCTTATCTCACCGTGGGCTATGGTAATTACTATGCCACCTACTACTCGCCCAAATATACGGATCCGACCAAGTGGCCGGTGCTGCAGGTGAAGTACCTCCGTTATCACCCCGTGGACACTTCAGGAGCGGTCCTGGTGTATAACTCGACTATGAATTGCACTTCGGTGACCGGCAGGACCTGCTACAGCGCCATCACCGATACGATGGTCAACGCCTATCAATACGGGATAATGGGCGATTACCGGCCCCTTCGTTCTTATGTATACTATAACCAGCGCAAGGAGACGAATCCACTGGATACTACGGTGAGTATCCGCACGGCGGGCACCATCCCCAACTTCGAGCCCTTCTGGTACTATAATGCCGATAGCAGCCGGTGGGTGCCCACTTATGACAGCAGTCGTTGGGTCTGGAACAGCCAGACCACCCTCTTCAACCGGAAAGGTTTCGAGTTGGAGAATATGGACCCGCTGGGCCGTTACAATTCAGGCCTCTACGGCTATGGCCTGACGGTGCCGACAGCTGTGACGCAAAACAGCCGGTACCAGGAGTCGGCTTTCGAAGGGTTCGAAGACTATGGCTTCG
>Ga0302304_10000235_pt1 | contig 36762 bp, 48 predicted proteins | sample III_Palsa_E2_2_FD_198769 | JGI IMG/M metagenome (GOLD analysis project Ga0302304, IMG submission 198769) | Peat permafrost microbial communities from Stordalen Mire near Abisko, Sweden - III_Palsa_E2_2 | ecosystem: Environmental > Terrestrial > Soil > Palsa > Peat permafrost | place: Sweden...
CTGCGAGTTGAACGAGCCCTGTGGTAGATGGTTGAGATGCCAGTCCATGAAGCTCGGGTCCAGCAGTCGCCGCGCGACCGCATCGGTGTCCGGTGAAGCGACCGCGACCCGGAACTTCGCCATGTACGCGTCATCGGGCAGCATGACCTCCGTGTATCGCTTCGGCAGCTTGGGGCGCGTCCAGAAGCTGTGTCCGCCTCTGCGCACCCATAAGCCGTCGATCGTGTTCTCGAGGCCGGGGATCGTGAACTGCGCCTCCGGCGGACCGCCTGTAGGGCCAGCCGGCGTGTTGCCGCCCCCGGACCTGTAGAGCGTCCCCTCGCGGGTCCCGGCGACCGGACCGACGATCACACCCCCGCACATCCAGGTCCCCCCACCAAGCGACGCCTCGCGCGGCAGACGCGTGCGCCCCAGAAACCGCAGGCCGTGGTTCTCCGCGTACGCCGTGTCCACCTTGAGAAGGTTCACTGGGACCCCGATCCTGTCGCGTCGGAAGCTAGCAAGATCGAGCGGCCCGAACGGACAGCGCTACCCCGCCAAGTCGCGTTCTCGGCACCCCGCGGGCGCTCCCAACGCAATCTGCAATCTGCGACACGCGGTCCGCTCGCGACAAGTGCACTCGAAGGGACCGTCGGGCATCTGGCTACACGCTATTCGTACCGGGGCACATCTGCAATATCGGAAAACCTCAATCTTTACTCGGCGAATTCAGATGAAGCGCACTCGGTGAATGACGGGACCGACGTGCGATCCTCGTGTGATGGGGTTCCTAGGAGAGCTTTCGCTGCCCGACGGGTTTCTGGTCGGGCATGCGACTCGAGCGGATTCGGGGACCGGCTGCACAGTCGTGATCTGCCCGCCGGGAACGCGCGGTGGTGTCGATGTGAGGGGTGGCGGGACCGGCACGCGCGAGCTTGAACCGCTGGCTCCGCTCGCGAATGCCGAGGGGCCGTCGGCTGTGCTTCTGAGCGGCGGGAGCGCTTTCGGCCTGGCGGCGGCTGACGGGGTGGTGAGGTGGCTGGAGCAGCGGGGAGTGGGGCGGGCGACGCCGATTGGTGTGGTTCCGCTGGTCCCGACGGCCGTCGTGTTCGATGCGAGCGCGGGCGAGCCCGGGGCCCGACCCGGACCGGAGGACGGCTATGCAGCGTGTGACGCAGCCGGTGCTGGGGTCCCCGAGCGCGGGCGGGTGGGCGCGGGTGCCGGCGCTGCGGTCGGGAAGCTGCTGGGTCGGGAACGCGCGACCCTGGGCGGGGTGGGCTACGCAGCCGTCACGCTTGCCGACGGCGTGACCGTGGCTGCGATAGCGGTAGCGAACGCGTTCGGGGACGTGCTCGCCGAAAACGGAACCATTCTCGGAGGCCCGCGCGGGGACAGCGGCGAGCTTCTCCGTAGCGCCGATCTCATCCGGCAGACCCCCGAGCTGCCTCGCTGGGCCTCGCGTCCGGGCGAGAACACCACTCTGGCGTGCGTCTGCACGGACGCTGGGATTGACAAGCGCAGCTGTGGGATCCTCGCGCGAGTCGCAACCGCAGGGATCGCCAGAGCAGTCGACCCGGCCTTCACCCCGAACGACGGCGATGTCACCTTCTGCCTCGCGGCAGGACCGCAACCCCCACCGACGCCCGGACCAGCCGCCTCGTGGACGCTGACAGTGCTCGGCACCGCCGCCGCGACCGTGACCGCCTCCGCGATCAGAGACGCAATCCGCCAGTCCACGCCAGGCAACCCCGGCACCTGATCCCACACACGGATGCAGCAGTCCGGCCGACCGAGCAGCAGACACTCGCGGCTTCGTCCGCGGGGGGTGTCGTCGGCGCTAGCTAACGGACACCCGCGGACGGGCGTGGGGCCCCGTTGCTGCGCCTCGATCGGAGCGGAAGCGGACGGTTCGCGACTGGACAATGCTGCGCGGGGTGCGAGATCGGAGGTCGTCCTCGGGGGGTCAGCGCCGCCGGAATCCGGAGCAGAGCACGCACGCTGTGTCCGGATAGCCCCGTTTCTATCCTGGGGTCAGGCGGACCAGGTAGCACACCCTCTTGACGAGGGTAACCGCGCTAGCCAGGGTTCGTAGCGGTGACCAGCCAGACGGACCCGCGGCCGACGATAGAGCCGTCGGGCTTCTGCCATCGGGCGTAGTGGTCCCGTAGCGCCTCGGCGATCTCACCCCGACGGCTCTCGCCGTACTCACCGTTCAGTCGAATCAGCTCGGCGCCGGGCCCGATCGCCAGCAAGGATTCGATCGCCTCATGCACGTCCGCACCCATGAAGTAGTCGAAGTCGCGACGATCCAGGACAATCTCTACGAATCCAGCGGCCTCGAGAATCCCGCGGGTGGTCTCGGGATTCCCGAGCGAGAATGGACCGGGCCCACAGGTGTCGGCGTCGTACTCCTCAGGGCGCGAGAGGAACCGCTGAACAACCTCCTCCGTCTCGGCCCAGATCGGGTTCTCGGCTTTGCGGCGCCAGCAGACCTTGCGAAGCTTGCCACCAGGCTTGAGCGCGCCACGGATCGCCCGCATAGCCACGACAGGCGAGGCGAAGAACTGCGTCCCCATTCGTGAGAACGCGTAGTCGTAGATCGGATCCCACTGCGCCGTCTGCGCATCGGCGAGTTCGAACTTGATGTTGTCGACCCCAGCTTCGGCGGCTTCGCGGCGGGCGTCCCCGATGAAGTGCGGAGAGGAGTCGGTGCCGAGCGCGAACCCCCCTGCTCCGACGAGCTCAGCCAGTCGCTGCGTCGTATCTCCAAATCCGCAGCCGATGTCTATGCAGCACCCGTCCGCGGGCGGCGGAAAGCGCTCGAAGACCTCCTCGGTGACCTCGTCCAGCGCGCCTACGAACACGCGGCGGTTCGATTTCCAGCGCTCGTAAAGGACCGTATCCCAGGCGCGCACTGCCTCCTCGTTGGTTACCGCAACCGCTCCCGCGGGTGACTGCTGCGTCATCGCCCGATCCTATACCTCAAAACGCCGGCGGCTGAGCGTTTTGTGCATCGTCAGCGTGCGTGTGGCGGGATCTAGTAGCAGCTCGCGAGGAGCGCGCGAGCAATCTCAAGCGCCCGAGCAGCAGTGCCGCCGATGAGCACGTAGCTGGTCATCGGGCCTTTGCCTTTGACGTCGACCGTGCCGCGCTATCGCAGCTCGGTCTAGGAGCGGCAGCCCTACGGCGGCCGCTGCCCGTCTCATATTCGATCCACAACCGCACGCTGTTGGCGGCGGGTCGAGGCGTCCGGATCCATGCCAGGGAGCGTCGCAATACCCAATGTTGAGCGAAGAGTCGGAGGCCTGTCTGGCCAGCCCGGAATCTGCGAGCTTTGGGCGAGCTGCTCGGACTCTCGGTTCGGGACGATCTCGACAGCGATAATCGCTCGGATGTCGCGCGACGCTGACCGTTGGTCTCGCTGGCATGCAGTGCGCGATTCGGGCGGCGTCGATGAGGGCCAGGTCGTGTCGGCGCGCCTTCTCCGCGCCCGGGAGGAGCTTCTGAGCGCGGTCGAGCCGCTTGACGGCGCGACGCTGCTGGACGTCGGAACGGGGGACGGCCTGGTCGGCCTGGGCGCGCTCGACCTCGTCGGCACGCGGGGCAGCGTGATCTTCTCGGACATCTCGGCACCCCTGCTGGAGCGATGCCGCGAGGCCGTAGACGACTCCTCGGTCGAGGTGGTCACGGCGCGCGCGGTGCTCGTCTTCGTCGCCGACAAGGCGGGCGCCTTTGCCGCGATGCACCGTGTGCTGCGTCCGGGCGGGCGGATCTCGCTGCGCGAGGTCGTGGGACGCCTGATGTTCCCGGAGCCGCCCGAGCGATTCTGGGGCTACGACCTAAGCTCGGTCGTCGAGCTGTGCTTGCGGGTGAAGGCTGCCCACGGCGAGCTCGAGAATCCAGCGTTTCGCGCCGCCATGCTGGATTTCGACGACCGCGATCTCGTCGATCTGGCGCGAGCGGCGGGCTTCGACCGCGTCCATGTCGAATGTCACATCGACCTCGAGCCCGGCGCGCTGATGCCCGGTGCGACCCTCGAGCGGTTGCTCGAGAGTGCGCCCACGTCTGTCGCCCCCACGATCGGCGAGGCAGTCGACCGGGCGCTGAACAACCTCGAGCGCAGGGAGTTTCTCACGGCGCTGCGGTACGCCATCCACGACGGCAATGCGATACGCAGAACCGCGACCGCCCGGGTCGTTGCGCACAAGCCGCTCGAGGCTTAGCCCAAGCCTGCCACCTGCCCCGTTTCTGAGCGAAGGAGGGGCTCGCGACAGACGACCCATCAGCCGCCGCACACTCCCAGGGGTCGCCGAGGAAGTGGCGCTGGAGGTCGACGCGGAGTTCGCGGCCGTCTCGGATTCTAACGCTCAACGTAGCGATGAGCCGGCCGGCTGCGCGCGATGTGGCAGCAGTCAAGCCGTCTCGCCGGTCGCCGGCGACTGGCCGTCAGTAGCGGAGGACCACAACTCGGCGGGCGATCGTTCGATGAACATGTGAATGTCGGGCTGGGCCGGGGATCCGAACCCGAACTGGCGATAGAGATCATGGGCGTCGGCGGTCGCGAGTGCCCAGCGGCGCAGCCCTTGCAACTGGGGATGGGTGAGCACGCAGGAGACCAGGAACTTGCCCAGGCCACGCCCGCGATGGTCGGGCGTGACGAACACGTCGCCGACATACGCGTAGGCAGCGTAGTCGGTGACCGCGCGGGCGAAGCCTGCCTGTTCTCCCGAGGGCGCGTAAAGCCCGAACGGCAGCGAGTTGGCGATCGCTCGCTCGACGGTATCGCGCGGCACGCCACGTGACCAGTACGCGGTGGCCAGGAAGTCGTGGATGACGCCGAGGTTCAGTCGATCGGGGTCGGTCGACACGACGTAACCAGAGGACCCTTTCCAGGCGACGATCGGGTGCACGCCAGCCGATTCAATCAGCCACGAGGCCGCCCTGATCTGCGAGCCCGGCGACTGGCCGACAAGCGGCCACCGCGACTCGATGGAAGAGCATCAGCTGGGTGCTATCCGGACCTGTGGGTCGACGGTTGGTTTCCTAGGACATGGGCGGGCAGACCGTCGGCGTTGGGAAACGCTGTGGACGGATGAGTGATCTCGCACGCCACTGAGCCTCACCGGACCTGGCAACGGCAATGGCGTCAGAGCGTTCGTCCACCAGTACACCTCTCCATGGGCTGGCACGGTCGAGGCGCTCGGGGTCGGATGGGCTCCGTTGCCTGGCTCATCGACGGCGACCGGCGCGTTCGTAGACTCATGGCGGTGCGACCCGTCTGCGTCGATCACATGACCCTTCCAGTTGGTGACCTCGAGCGCTCTGTCGCCTTCTACCGAGCGGCGCTGGTACTCGGGATGGATTGGGTCGAGCGCACCATCGACGGGTCGCCAACCTTCGGCCCGGCGGGCGCCGAGGACGTCAGCCTCGTCGCGGGTGGGCCGCTGGCGCCGCCGATCCACCTCGCCTTCGCCGCGACGAGCTACGAGCAGATCGAGGGCTTTCACCGTGAAGGCCTGGCCGGCGGCGGACGCGACAACGGGGCTCCTGGTCCGCGCCCCAAGTACTCCCCGGGCTACTATGGCGCCTTCCTCCTCGACCCCGACGGGCACAACGTCGAGGCCGTCTGGCACGCCCCCGACGAGGGCTGAAACCGAGGCGCCCAACGAGAGCACGGTTGGGCGCGCACACACGGGTCCTGGCCTCGGCCCAGCGCCGTCGCACACCCGAACGTCGTGCGAACACCGTTGAGAGACGCGCATCTGGCGAAGGAGCGCGTCAGTCGTCGTTGAGCCTCGGTTGCCTGCTTTGTCCGAGACGCAGGCTTCGATCGCACTTCTGGATATGGCTGTGAGCGAGGGGTGATCCAGAATGCCGGAATGGCGACAAACGAGTTGCGCGCAGCGTGGATGGCCGCGCTTGGCTCGCCGTGGGGCGGACCCCGTGGCCCTACGCGGCCTCCATCGCCTTGCCGACGCCAGCAGCCATCTCGTCGGCGTTCATCACCGGCTCGAACGAGATCTGCGCGTCGAGGCCCATGAAAAACGGCTCCGCCGCCGATGGAATATCACTGGAGTCCGTCATATCGAAGAAGATCAGGCCAGTGCGCATTCCGTCCTCCGAGGTGAAGTACGCAGCTTCCGCATTGAGGGAAGCGAGCGCCTTTCCGACGATTTCCGGCAGGCTTCCGTTCTTGATTGCCTCGTTTCCCGCTGCGGTCGGGATCTTGACCTTCATCAGTGTCCTCATCTTCGGCCTCCTTGGTTGGTCCCGTTCCGGACTGCGCCGACGCATGAGCCGCGGTGAGGTGAACCTCGACGCGAGCGCGCCCCGATCGTGCACATCCGCACGAGTCCGTGCGGCGATCCTATGCGGACGCCAGCGCTCAAGTCAACCCGGCTGCCGCGCACCGCGCGCCCGTCGGTCGCTTCACAAGTCGCTAAGCTCCGACGACGTCGAGGCACTGGCCGCCGGGGCGCCCGCCTAGCTGACCTGAGTTGGCCGGCGTGCTGCCCTCAGCCCGCCGGCCAGATTATCCATCAGACGACGAGAAGAGGGTCACGATGGCACCGATCACCCGGGACCGAGTTCGAGTGGGAATCTTCGCTCCCGTCGGCCAGTTCGCAACCGGGACCGGGCAACCCGGGGCGACGGTCGCTCGCATAGCTGAAGAAGGCATCGATCACCTGTGCGTCGGCGATCACATGAGCTTCTTCGTCGGCGCTGGGTCGGACGGGCTGATCACCGCGACATCCCTGCTGAGCCACGACGCGGAGCTGCCCGTGTACGTCGGGCTATATCTGCTGCCGCTGCGTCACCCGGTGCCGGTCGCGCGACAGCTCGCGAGCATCGCCCAGCTCGCACCCGGCCGGCTGACACTCGGAGTCGGGATCGGGGGAGAGGACAGGCACGAGATCGAGATCTGCGGCGTGGACCCCAGTACGCGCGGGCGGCGAATGGACGAGTGCCTTCAGATCCTGCGGGCGCTCTCGGGCGGCGAACCAGTCTCCTTCGACGGCGAGTTCTTCTCGTTGCATGACGCGCTGATCGCGCCCTCTCCGTCGCCCCCGATCCCGCTCGTTGTCGGCGGCCGCTCCGATGCCGCGGTGCGGCGCGCGGGACGGCTCGGCGACGGCTGGCTCGGGATCTGGGTCTCACCGCGGCGCTTCGCCACCGTCGTCGAACAGATCGATGAAGAGGCCACAAGCGCGGGCAGAGACCCGAACGGGTTCGAGCATGCGCTCAACGTCTGGTGCGGCTTTGGCGCCACCCGCGAGGCCGCCCAAGCGCCGCTCGCAGAGGCAATGCAGACGTTCTACCAGATGCCATTCGAGCCCTTCGAGCGCTACTCCCCCCACGGAACCCCAGACGAGGTCGCGGACTTTCTCAGCCGGTACATCGACGCGGGCTGCTCGGCCTTCAACGTGATTCCCTGCGCCAGCGACGAGGAGACCGCCGTCGCCGCGGTCGGCCAGCTGCGCCGGCTACTGACGTCCGCACGCGAGGGCTTGGGAGCGGCGACATGACCGCGAGACGAGACGTGATTGCCGGCCAACGCATCCCCGGCGCGATCCGACCTTTTCCGCCTGCCGTCCGGGCGGGGCGGTTCCTATTCATCTGCGGTCAGCCAGGGATCGATCCGAAGCCGTCGCGAGCTTGTCGATCGAGCGCCGGCCAATTGTGAGCGCCAGCGTCGCCGCGCTATTCGGGCGTGAGTAGCTCCAGCTCCTGGACCGCGACGGTCGCTCGTCAGGCGGCAGGATAGGATCGAAGAGCGCGATCAATGAGCGAGGGCACGAGCAACGGCGGACCACGGAGGATTCGCTTCGATCTTGGGGCGCCCCGCGCTCTCAGCGCTCGCTCCGCCGGCGGCCGCCTACGCGCTCTGTTCGTCTCCTCGCCGATCGGCCTAGGGCACATCCATCGTGACCTCGCGATCGCGCGGGAACTGCGGGCGATCGCGCCCGAGCTCGAGATCGAGTGGCTCGCGCAGGATCCGGTCACGCGCGTGCTCGAGCGCGAGGGCGAGACCGTTCATCCTGCGAGCCGTTGGCTAGCGAGCGAGGCCGCGTACTGGACCGCGCAAGCGGTCGGGCACGAGCTCAATTGCTTCGAAGCGTTTCGGCACATGGATGAGATCCTGGTCGCAAACTTCATGATCTTCCACGACGTCGTGTCCGAGACCCATTACGACCTTTGGATCGCTGATGAGGGCTGGGAGATCGACCACTTCCTGCACGAGCATCCGGCCCTGAAGACTGCTCCGTTCGTCTGGCTGACCGATTTCGTCGGGCACCTTCCGCTTCCAGAAGGCGGTGCCAGCGAAGCTGCCCTGATCGCCGACTACAACGCTGAGATGGTCGAGCACATCGACGCCCACCGCCACCTCCGCGACCGCGCGATCTTCATCGGCGATCCCGATGACGCCGTCGAGGAGCCGCTCGGCCCCGCACTGCCGAGCGTCCGCGAGTGGACGGAGGAGCACTTCGAGTTTGTCGGGTACATCAGCCGTCTCGGGGGCGTGACGCTCGAAGCCCGCGATGCTCTGCGGGCCGAGCTCGGCTACGGCGGCGACGAGCAGGTGTGCATCGTCACCGTCGGCGGGTCGGGGGTCGGCGAGGCACTGCTCCAGCGCGCCGTTGCGGCATTACCCCACGCGCGGGAGCGCGACAGTCGTCTGAGGATGGTGGCGGTCGCCGGTCCGCGGATCGATCCAGCGCGGATCCGACGGCAGGAAGGGCTCGAAGTTCTCGCGTTCGTCCCCGACCTGCAACGCCATCTCGCGGCGTGTGACGTCGCGATCGTCCAGGGAGGCCTCGCCACGGCAATGGAGTTGACGGCCAATCGACGACCGTTCGTGTACGTGCCGCTCGAGCGCCATTACGAGCAGCTGATCCACGTCCACCATCGCATCCGCCGCCATCGCGCGGGAATCTGCGTACGCTTCGCGGACGCCGGGCCCGAGCCGCTGGCACAGGCGATTGTCGAGCAGCTCCAGGCGCGGACCGACTACCTGCCAATCGACGCGTCGGCTGCCGAGCGTGCCGCGAGCCTGATCGCAGAGCTGCTCTGAGATGAGGCGGCCCCGCCACCCCGATGAGCAGGGGCACGTTGAGAACGAGGGCGTGCGGATCTTCTACGAGCTCTACGAGCACGAGCCGCCAACGATGCTGCTGATGCCCCCTGTGGCTTTCGCCCACTCGAGGCTCTGGAAGGGCCAGATCCCTTACCTCAGCCGTCACTTTCGCGTGCTGACCTTCGACGGTCGAGGCAACGGCAAGAGCGACAGGCCATCGGATCCGGCCGAGTACGGACCAGAGCAGTTCGCCGCAGACGCGCTCGCCGTAATGGACCAGACCATGACGGACCGCGCGATCGTTGCGGTGCTCGGGCCTCGCTCGATCTCCGCGCTGCGCGTCGCGGTCGATCACCCCGACCGGGTCGCGGGCCTCGCGCTTCTCGCGCCGGACCTATTCGCTGAGCGGGAATTCGCCGACGCGTGGCGCGCCGCGCCAGACGACCCACACTCCGGATTCGGCGCCTTCAACCCACACCTGATGCGCTCAGACTGGCCGAGCTTCCTCGACCAGTGGTCGCGCGTCATGTTTCCCCACCCCCATTCCAGCCGCCAGATCGAAGACACGATCGCCTACGGCATCGAGACGGACGGCGAGAGGTTCATCGCCTCCACGATTGGCAACCGGTACCCCCGGCGCGCAGAGGTCCTAGACCTCGCGCGGCGACTCCCCTGCCCGTGCGTAGTCACACAATGGGGAGCGCCGATGTGGCCAGCGCGAACGAGCGAGGTTTTTGCACAGGCCGCCGGATCCTCGCTCGTGGTGTTCGAGGGCCTCGGACCCCAGGTCGGCGCTCGCTGGCCCGTAGCCCTCAACCTATTCCTACGCGAATTCGCCGAATCGATCCGAGAAGAACGCGATCCAAACTACCGGCGCTGGAACGCAGATTCAGACGCCCGCTCTTCGGGCTTGCGATAGTGCCCGCGAGTCCCGTCCGCAGTGCTCTGTTGAACGAAACGGAGAGAGTTCTAGCCGCCGCCCCGGCTGAGTGCCGCGTTCACCTCAGAGCAGTGCTGGGGTCCGGAAGTTCCTGACTCGGTTCAGGGGTGTCGGTCTGGACGTCGCGTTGGAGGCGACCACGGGCTGGCGGTTCGTGGTCGAGGAACTTGACCGAGTTGGCGCGGAGGCGCACTTGGCGGAGCCGGCCGAAACGAGCGGCCTGAAAGGCAAGAAGAAGCGCGCGGACTGACTGGGCTGATGCCAGGCACCTGCGCGAGCTGCTTTTTGATCGGGCGCCTCCCGGAGTCGTGGATCGCGCCCGCGCATCTCCTGGACCTCCGCGCCCGCGTGCGGTGCCGGCACACGCTGGTGGAGCAGTTCTCGTCAGCGTCGAATATGCCCGGCAGCGCGCCGAAGATCCCGACCAACCACGCCCGGACCTAAGAGGATTACGGCGATGGCATCGACCACTCGGTCGACTTCGTGGAGCGTTGCTCAACGCGGTGGGCAACCCGCTGAACGGCTGAGCGCAGGTCTACTCCGTTCGCGCGCTACGAACAGGCGTATTTCATCCTCGGGCGCCTCCGCTCAGTCACTCGAGGTCGGGTTCCGTGATTCCGTCGGGGGTGAGGAGGAACAGTTCGATTTCGATGTCGGGGCCGACGTGATGGTTTGAGAAGAACGCCAGCACATGGCGACCGGACAGGCGCTGGACCGCGTTGATGAACTTGTGCTGCATGGCGTCTTGGAACGCGTTGCGGGTTTCTTGGACCATCGTGGTCCGTTGGATCTCGATCATTGTCTTCTCAACATCGGTGTAGACGCCTCCAAGGACGCAGGCGAGCAAGTCATCGCCGAGCATCAAGGTTCTTGCCGTCACCGGCTCGCGGTGGTGATAGCGCTGATGAAACGCGACCATCGCTTCGGTCACGGCGACGAGTAGCTCATCGCCTGTGAGGACACTATCGGGGGCCGGCATGCGGCCTTCTCTCTCGTCCTCCGAATGGGTTCGCGCGCGAGGCAGAAGGGCGAGAACCAAACGAGCACCTGTCACCATAGCGCCATCGCGGACTTCGTCCGGGAAGCAGCCGCTGCTGCCGTCAACTCTGCCGATGATCCGGCCTCGCCGCAGGTCGTCGAGAACGGCCGGCGGCGCGCTCGGAGACGGTTGGGATCGCGACTATGCCCGCCTCGTCGGTCGCCCAGGTGCAGAACGACAGTCGAGCGAGGGCGATCGCGACCATGCGTGTCGGTGTTTGCGAGCGATCCAGATCAGTTGACCGTCTGGACGCTCGGTGACTTTCGCGCCGTCGCGGTGTGGCTCGCGCCCGAGCGGCCGTGGACGAAACGACCATCGCTGCTACCTCGAGACACCCAATCCGCGCACCATCGCGTTCTACTCCGCGGCACGGATTCGCCGTCACAGCAGAATCCTGGGTCAGGACCTTGCCCGCCGGTCATCTCAATGACTCACAGACGCCCACTAGATCCGCCGGCGTGCCGCAATGAAAGGCAACTCGGACTCGGTCACTTCGCCTGCCAAGAACAAGACGAGTACCTAGCTTCCGCGGACGCCCGACACACTCGCTTTCTCGCGCAGGTTCGCCGCTGCACGACGCGCGGATTGCAATCCGGCGAACCTGAGTCCCGGCAGCGGCGACTCCTCCTATCGCCCGACACGCAATAGGAAAGCGCGGTATTCGCGCCCCGGGTCAGGCAGCGAGAGGGGCCGGCCCGCTCGAAGGGATTTCATGCGGGTCGACGAGATCGGTTGGTCCCAGAATGAACACCTCGCACATCATGTCGGGGTCTTGCTCATTTCCGCTCATGAATCCGATCACCCGCCGCCCGGTCGCGTCCTCGATCACCGCCTCAAAGCGCTCACGCATCAGCTCTTGAAACTCCATCCGCTGCCCAATCACCGCCGGCCCCCGCCCCCCCTCTAGCAGCGTCTGCTCCACGCGCAAGAACCCGCCGCGCAGTACGCACACCACGAGATCGTCCTCGTAGTAGGACTTAGCCCGGGTCGGTCCACGCCCATAGAACTCTCTGAGCAATCCCACGAGCCCGTCCGAGATCGCCGTGAGCACCTCCCCGTGCGCTTGGGATCTCATCTTCGCGTCTGGTGAACTCACAGCCCGACCGCCGAAACCCTGGAGCGGCCCGGATCGAAGAAGAAGATCTCCATCGTGATGTCGGGCTCAACGTGGGCCTGAGAGAGAAACGCAACGACCGTGCGGCCCGTCAGCTCCTCGATCACATCCCGGTACCGGGTCGCCATCATGCGCTGAAAGCCCTCGCGGAACTCGATCACCCGCTTGGGCTCGCCGCTATCCATCATCGTCTGCTCGAGCGGGGTGAGCCCACTGCCGCGCATCACGACAACGAGCATGTCGTCGACCGCGTACGTCTTGGCCGTCATCGGCCCCTGCCCGTAATACTCGCGCAAGATCCCGACGATCCTGGTCGAGATCGCCGCCAGCACCTCCCCGCCCCCGAGGACCTGCGGCATCTGTTGCGCCGACCGTACGTCCATCTATCCTGCTCCCGATTCCGGCGAAGCCAGCAAAACCTCGTCCGTCGATCAGTCGTGCTTCCCGACCTGGCCTCCCGGTTCGTCAGAACCGCGGGACCCCGCCGTCACCAGAGCGTAGCGCGTTCCGCCGCACTCAACGCCCACAGGGCCACAACCAGCCACCCCGCAGCCACTCCCCCTGCTGCAGGCACAGCCGCCACGTCGTCGCTGATGTGCTGCCTGTCGGCCATTCCTGTCCGGCGCACCAAAAGCGGATGCGGGCTGTTCGGCGCACCGTGATCGCGTGGACGACGAAGCGCAGCAGACGACGGCCGCAGGCAGGCTGCTGAGTTTCAGGGCAGGAAAACCTCTTGTGAGGGTTCTGTCTCGGCGGGTCGCACCCCGTATCGTCAGCGGCGCTATCGGCAATTCTCGCGCTCATTTCGCAGCGATGGATGCATATTCGTCGATGCCCCCTGACTGGTGGACTACCCATCGGGTAGGACGCTGATGTGAGAAGCGATCGGGGTCCCTACGAGGTCGCCTTCGTGCTCGGAGGAGGCGGGATCTTGGGAGCACACGAGGTCGGCATGCTGCGCGCGCTGGCCGAGAGCTCGATCGAACCCGACGTGATCCTTGGCACCTCGATCGGTGCGATCAACGGCGCCATGTTTGCCGCCGACCCGACCGTCGAGGGCGTCCGGCGTATCGGCCGGCTGTGGGTCGATGCAAACATCGTGGGGGTGTCCGGCGGTGCGCTCCTGCGCAGGGTTACCACGCTCGCTCGGACCGGTACCCACCTGCAGTCGCTCGAGGAGGCCCGGCAACGTCTTGCGGATGCCTTTCCCGTTGAGCGCGTCGAGGAGCTGAAAGTTCCGTTCCAGTGCGTCGCCGCTTCGATCGAGCGGGCCGCGGAGCATTGGTTCGCCGACGGGGTTCTGGCCGATGTCGTTCTGGCCTCGTGCGCGGTGCCGGGCATCCTTCCGCCCGTGCCGATCGGGGATGAGCACTTCATCGATGGCGGGATCGTCAACTCCATCCCGGTGGCTCGGGCGGTGGTGCTCGGCGCGAGTACGATCTACGTTCTGCAGGTCGGTCGGCTGGAGAGGCCCCTTCAACCTCCCCGGTGGCCCTGGGAGGTCGGATTGGTGGCCTTTGAAGTCGCGCGGCGTCATCGGTTTGCGAGCGATCTGGTTTCGCTTCCCGATGGCGTTCGGCTACACGTCCTTCCGACGGGGGGTTCTGCAGCACCTGCCTATAACGACCTCGCGGGGCAGCTTCGTGTTAGGCGCATGGCCCGCGGCGTCCAGCAGCAGATCGACTCCTCCTACGAGGCGTCGCTGCGCTACCTGCGGGAGCAGTGATGCCCCCGGCGGCCGTCCGGCGCCCCATCACGGTCACCGTGTGGCTGGTCATGTCGATCGTGTGCCTCACGCTCTCGCCGGTCCTGCTCGCCCTTGCGGCGCTCGCGTCTGCCGTGACGGGGCGTCCGCAAGCACTGATCTTCGCGCGCCTGGTGGTGGCTTACTTCGCACTGGAGCTCGCGACGCTGATCGCCTGCGGGGCGCTATGGCTGGCGAGCTGCGGTGGCCTGCTGATTGGCACGGAGCCGTTCCAGCGTCTGCACTACCGGCTCCTGCGCTGGTTCGTCCATGGCTTTGCCGCCCGCTGGTTGGGGTTGCTCGACATCGACGTGCCGGCGCAAGAGCCCACCGAGGCGACCCGCGCCCTGGAGTCCGACGGGCCGCTGTTGTTTTTCAGCCGGCATGCCGGTCCGGGGGACAGCATCCTGCTGATCGATCGCCTCCTCACTCGTTTTGATCGCTTCCCGAGCGTGGTGTTCAAGCAGAGCATCGCGATCGATCCATGTGTAGATCTGATCGGGCATCGCCTACCCCACGCGGTCCTTGACACCTCCGATCAGGAAGAGTGCGAAGCGCAAATAGAGAAGGTTGCCGCCGGGCTGGGCAGCCGAGGGGTGCTGTTGTTGTTCCCAGAGGGCGGCAACTTCACTGCGGAGCGTCGCCGTCGGGCGGTTCGCAAGCTGTGGCGCACCGGCCGGCGGCGGGAGGCCGCCCAAGCCGACCGCATGTCACACGTGCTTCCGCCTCGACCCACCGGAGCACTGGCCGCGTTACGAGGAAACCCCGGAGCCGATGTCATCTTCGGCGCCCACTCGGGTCTGGGCCTCGCCGTGTTTCCGCGCGAAATCTGGCACGACACGCCACTCGGAAAGACGTTCAACACGCACATGTGGCTGTCGCCCGCCGCGGAGCACCCACGTGAGCCCGAAGCGCAAGTCGCCTGGATCTACGACTGGTGGAAGCGGCTCGACGAATGGATCGAGGAGCAAGGAACAGAGCCGCAGTCAGCCCAACCGGGGGCCTCCCCTGACTGTCGCGACACGCCGCGATGAGGCCGACGGACGCCTCCGTTCGCCCAATTCCGAGCGCGCCAGACGAAGAACCGCTGTCGTGACCCCCGTCGATGACCGCCTCATACTCTTGCAACTCGCAAGTCACGAGATGATCGAGTCCGTCTTGGATCAGCGGCACGCTCAGGAGGGGCACGAGTTCGCAGATGGAACCCACGCTGGCGTCGCTCACGTGCTTTGGACCGAGTACGTGGTCGAGCGCACCCGCCGCGGTATCGCCAACGAGCCCGGCTGGGGATACGGCGCACTAGAACAGGGCCTTATCGTCGAGCCGTCGCGCGACTTCCAGACCAACTGCCAGACCTCATCCAATGGGCGGTCGAGCACAACGCCGTTTCGCGGCGCGGCTTTCAGCACTGGTTTGAGCTGGCCCGCGTCTATGCCATGAGTCTCGGTCGCGTTGAGGCCAGCTGCCCGTCTGAGGAAGACGAGTTTCGTCGCTTCGCCGCCGAACCGCTGGCTATGGAGTCCGCAGCTGGATGGCAGGCATTCGACGATGCCCTTCGCGTCGCCTACCAGAGACCGGAGCGGCCGGCGGTCGAGCTCGACGAGCTTGTCGACGACGATGGATGGCGCCCGCTCTACGGGAAGTACCGCGAGCTCTGCAACTCTCGCTACCTCGACACGCGCGGCCGATAGCAAGTATTCGTCTGGCAGCGGCGGGCGAGGCTCCGTCCGTAGCCAACCCGCATGGCTGGGGAGCGTAACGCTAACCCCGGATGGGGTTACAGTGCCGCGTACACGTCATACAGGCGATCTGGGAACAGCGGACGATGCGCGGGAACGTTTCACGAACGATCCTTTGCGGACGCCAGCGGGGGCCTGCTACGGCGACGTGGCTGCCCCAGGGCACAATGCAGACCTCGGCTTGCCCTTGCGAGCGCATTGGATCGGAAGCTCGGAAAGCTCTACTAGTCCGCCACTAGATCCGCCGCTGACTGCGATCGCCGGCTCAGGCCCCGTCGTAGCAAGGTTTTCTGAGATCTTCGGGCCGACGTATTGTTTGTGGCGTGGGCAGCGGCAGCCGTGCTCGGCAACGCAGTAGTACTCATCAGCCACGCCGACCTGATCGATGTCCTTGCCGTTCAGCCGCGCAGTGCCACGAGTCGTCGCTTAACGTGAATGATCCGCGCATCTGACGCAATCGACAGTTCGTATGTGCCGGCTGCATAACTGAGGGCACCCAAGGTCAGATGGCCCCCACGAGTCAGATGCCTGTCCTGGATGTAGGTCAGCTCGGTGTCCAAAGGCGGCGGCGCACAAGCGCCGCTGACATCCCAGTCCCTGGCTGGACGGCGATGCAGATCGCGGTACAAGCTCGACGCCCAGAGGTCAAGAACCTTGCTCTCATCCCCATCCACGGCGGCGCCGTAGGCGCCTTGTCCGCTTGACGCTGTGATGGCGGCTGGCATCACCTGGAAGGGGTTGACACCAGCCTGCTGGAGCAGACCCCAGAACCCAACGCCGCTGTAGCCATCATGGCCGCCCGGATCGCCGTCTTCCCCTCCGCCACTCGCTCGACGGGGAACGTGGCGTGAGACTCGCCGAGGAACGCTGTTGTTCTCAGAGGCGAGGTCTGAGCCCTCGCTCTCGGTGCTGACCTACGGCACGACACCCCTTAGCCGGTCGCGCTGTTCACGACCATCATCGGTGAGACACCAAGCCTGAGGGTTGCGGTCTGGGGTGGCGTTCTGGCTGTCGTTCGTTTCCTCATGGACGAAGCCGTCACGTTCAGCTTGCCTGAGGGCTTGGTCTGCTTCGTTCTCGGTTACATCGAGGATGGCCGCAATCTGGGGTGTGGTGTTCTGACCCGGATGATCCGCGGCCTCGAGGAGGGCTAGGGGATCAAGCATGCTTGGATGATAGGCGCCGCGTGGGACGCCCAGGGTGGCACGGCGCACACATGAGTGCGCCACGTAGCTCGTGACCCGGCCATCAGCAGGCCCCCCGACATGATCTGCGAGGTCTTTCGGGCTCACTGGCACCGACTCATCCATCCTCAGCGCCTGAGGTTTTCGACTCGCGCCCTCGGCTACACTTCTCGGCAGTATTCGGAGGGCATGCGCACGGGGTTGGCTCTGATGGGTCCGCAGCGCGCGGTGACTTCTCGAGGTCAACCGCGACTCGTGGAGGCCCGTGCCCAGTACTCGCTTGGCAGTCTGCAGCCCAGGGTTGCCGTTCGCACGCCAGCTCGGAAAACGCGCGAGTTCCGAAGACGTGGCGTGGGGCGAGCGAGCACGCGGCCTCGTCGTCCGCGACCCCAGCTCCCTCGTTCGTCGAGGCGGGTCTTCACGCGTGCTTGGAGGCCGACAGGTGAGCGCGTCTGGCTGCACTCGGTTCAGCCCCGGGCAGGGTCTGGCGTGTTCGAGCTCTCAGGCGTCGATCGGTTGCTGATGTGGTCGCCGGGGACCGGGAGCTGCGTCGTTTGGCCGGCCTGTGGCATGCCCCGGAAGCTCACATGGGCGCCGTGATCACTCAGAATCTGGTGTGGCTCCGCGCACGAACCGGCGCCGAGCGGCGATGAGCGACACAGGGCCCGAGGAGGGGATAGTCAGTCGGCGTCGCCGTTCGGATGCGGAGGAGAACATCGAGCGGATCGTTGTGGCGGCGATGGAGCTGTTGCAGGCTGAGCCTGAGGCGGGGTTGGAGGAGATCGCGGCGGCGGCGGGTGTCTCGCGTTCGACGGTCTACCGTCATTTCGCCTCGCGCGAGCAGCTCGTGCGCGCCGTCAGCCAGCGCGCGCAGGAGACCGCGGACGCGAATCAGTCTGATGCGTTGCGCCCGCCGGGGGAGTTGGCGGGGGGGCCGACACCCCTGGATGTCTCCGATGTGCTCAACAAGGTGCCGCCGCATCTGCTTGGGGATCAGATCGTCGCCGAGGCGCGGCGCCTTGCGGGCGTGGCGTCGGTTGCGCTATATCTGGTCGATATCGATGGGACGCTGCTCTTGCGTCTGGCGGGTTCGGAGGAGTTCCCCGCGGAGCTGGATGTGCCATTGGGGGTCGGCCCCGAGATTCCCCGCGAGGGGTTGCCGCGGCTGCGTGCGCTGATCGAGGAGGAGCTGCCGGGCAGCGTGATGGCTCCATTGCTCTTGCGCGGCCGGGCGCTCGGGGTGCTGCTGGCGGTTGACACGCCCGAGCAGCCGCTCGTGCAGTTGGCTCGTCAGGCCGCGGCGGCGCTGGCGCTCGCGAACGTCTACACCGATGTGTTTGACACGACGCGCCGGCGCAAGGAGACCACTCCCGCCTCGGAGATCCAGCAGAACCTGTTGCCGCCGCGGATCGCCCGGATCTCGGGCGCGATCCTGGCCGGCAACATCCTGCCGGGCTATGAGATCGGCGGCGATTGGTTCGATTACGTCGAGAACCACGACGGCGCCTGGATCGGGGTGGCCGACAGCATGGGCACCGGAACGACGGCCGCCGCGCTGGGAGGGGTGGCGCTCGGCGCGTTTCGCGCCAAGCGTCGCGTCAATGCTCAGCTCGACGCGGCCGCGCTGGCGATCCACCACACGATGCTCGAGGTCGCGGTCCAGGGGGCGTTCGTCAATGTTGTGCTTGGGCGCTGGCACGGCCCTTCGTCGACGTTTCGCTCGATCACCTGCGGGCATCAGCCGCCGCTGCTGATCACCAAAGCCGGCGAGCTGGTCGAGCTCGACTACTCCGAGCACCCCGCGCTGGGCGTGGGCGAGCCGGCGCGGCGGTTCACGATCGATCGACGCCGTCTGGAGCCCGGCGAGCGATTACTGTTGCTCTCCGACGGGGTTTTGGGCCGCAGCACCGGCGGGGGTGAGACGTTCGGACTGCAGGGCGTCCGCACCGCGATCGCGGGGGCACGAGACGCCGCCGCGGCATCGACCGTGCGGGCGTTGGAGGACGCGATCACCGCCGCCTCCATCGATCCGCTGGAGGACGACGCGACGATCGTGGTGCTCGCCCCAACAAGCCCCGAATAACGTCAACCTCACCCAACTGACACATGCTGTGTCAGTTGAGAGATAAATGTTCCAATTGGGGTTGGCAAACGGGACACGGCGCGGTATGGTCCACGTCTGGAGGGCTTCCTGCCGAGGTCCGTGGTTTGCGGGCAGCGGCGTTCTGACTTCCTTGGTTTCGCTGATAACGCGCGACGCAAGGAGGAAGACTTGCCCGAAATATCAGTCCGAGCGCCCGCCAGGGCCAACGGGCGAGCGAACTTTTCCTGTCTGCGCACCGGCACCTGGAGCGTGGCTCGCGTCACGGTGACCGGCGAGTTGGACATCGCCACCGCGTCTGAGCTCGAACGGACGCTGCGCCGCTCCGCAGTTGATCCCGCACTGGTGCTACTCGACTTGCGCGAGCTTGACTTCATCGACTCCTACGCAGTGCACGTGATCCTGTCGGCCGACCGTCTCATCCGGTCGGCGGGCGGGATGCTCGTCATCGTGCGCAGCCCAGCGCACTTCGACCGGCTGCTTGAGCTCATCGGCATCGACTGCCGGCTCGAGCTCATCGATCAGCCGCCCGCGCGGACCGCTCTCGGGATGCGGGAGCGCGTGCCGGCGTGAGCCACCGCCGCGGGACCCAGTCATGCGTCGGGAAAGGCCGGACGAGCGAACGCAACGATGCGAGCTCAGCGTCGGAGGGGACCGCTAGATGCGATTGGGGAGCTCGGAGCGCGCAGGCGATGACGCCGATGACCCTCATCCAGATCGCTAGCGGCGCCGAATAGCCCGAAACCAAACAAAGCGGAGAAACCGATGGCAAAGAGAAAGACAACGAAGGGAACCTCGCTGGCCAAGGGGCCGGTCGGGCTGGTCGGGCTCGTGCTGCTGGCCTACGGCATCACTGCCCTGATCTTCGGCGGTCACAGCTTTACGCTTCACGTGCCCAACGGAGCGTCGCACGGCAAAACGTGGCTTGGGCTGGAGGTCAACGGCTGGAGCGGCCTGCTGTTCATCGTAGCCGGTCTGTTGCTGCTGCTCGGGGCGCCGCTACACTGGGGCGCTAAGGGCATGTCGCTCATCGTCGGCCTTGTGCTCGGGGCGGCCGCGCTCATCGCGCTTGCCAAAGGCGACGGCGTATACGGCATCTTTGCGGCCAATCACCTGACCGAACTGGTGTGGGGCGCGGCCGCCGCGCTGCTGATCCTCGTGTCGCTACTCCCGCGCGTCGGCGGCAAGACCACGCGAGTTGACGAATACGATGGTGCCGCGGGCCGGCACGCCACGCGGCGTGTCGCGCGCGAGCCGCAGAGAGTCGAGCGCGAGCCGGCGGGTGAACCGGTGCAGAGCGGGCTGGCGCCTGAGTCCTGGGGCCATCCCGTGCCCGAAAGCCCGCCCGCGAGCGGCGTCGCGACGGGGGCGCCCGTCGATCCCACTTCGCGCCAGGACCGGGCACACCGCGACATCACCACCTACCAGACCAGTAATGCGGAAGGGGAGTTCCCTGGCCATTGACCGCTCATGCCACCTGGAGGAGGCCTCTCGAGACCCGGTTCAGGACTCCCACTTCGGGGAGAGCCCCCGAGCTGCCGCAGTGATAACGCAATCACCTCAAACGAAGGAGCATCACCATGTCTGACAAGCATGTCGACGAAGCGAAAGGCCGTGTCAAGGAAGCCGCCGGGAGCCTCACCGGCGATCAGGGCCTGAAGAACGAGGGCAAGGCCGACCAGGCCAAGGCGACCGTCAAGGACAAGGCCGACAAGGTCGTCGACGCCGTTACAGGCCGCGGCAACGAATAGCACGCACGTGCACTGGATCCATCCCACAGAGCAAGTTGGGAGGTGACATGCTCACAGTCATCATCATCATTCTCCTCATCCTATTGCTGACCGGCGGCGGATACGGCTATAGACGTCGCGGCCGCCGCGGCGTCTAGACCCAATGACGCGCACGGATCCCGTCGAGCACAGCCCGACGGGATCCGACCAGCGCCGCCATCGCAGCGCTCGTCGTCGCGGCCGTCCCGGCACGACGTATCAACACTCATGCGGCCCGAGCTGGCTGCGTAACTACCAGGAGCGAACTCATGCCAGATCTCGACGGGAACACAAAAGCCGATGACGATACAACGCCCGACACGTCCCTTCACGCATACAAGGAAGGCCGTAAGGATGACATCAAGGGGGACGCCGACAAGCTCGAGTCAAACGAGCCCGAGGACCAGAAGCTCTCCGTGCTAGAAGGCGACGGCGAGTTGGAATTGCCCGCAGAGAAGCACTAGCCGAGCGTCAAACACAGCCCCCAATGGATAAACGCGGCCGGGGCCAACGCCGCGAGCAGGACTCCCAGTCCTCCACGGGCATCCGAGGAGTTGGTCCGCGGATTGCGTAAGGCTACAAGCGTCTCGAGCGCCAGCCCACGGAACCGCGGACCGCTCATCGCTAATGGAGGTCGCGACCGTCGCGACCCTCCAGGGCTCGCGGCGAGCGACCGGCGCGCAGGCCGACGGGTGGCGGCGAGCGCGACGGATCGGATAACGCGGCCCGCGGGACACCCGCGTAGACGCGGCGTCGGCGGCAGCTCCAAACTGTTCGCCCACCTGTCAAAGTGAGAATCCGGTCGCACTGAGTGCGCCCCGCGCACGAGGACCAGCCGCCGCGAAGGGTGCGTGCCCGCACAGTCCGTGAATGTCAGTGCGCCGAGGGAGATGATCCCGACGAAATCGATCGCCATGACGCAAGATGCATGGGACGATCACGCAGAGGAGACATATAGATATGGCGGATAAAGCGATGGATGTGTACCTGAACGACCATCTGGCAGGAGCCATGCTCGGCAGCGAGCTCGCCAAGCAGATTCGAGACCGGCATCAGGGCACTCCGCTCGGAGACGCGATGGAATCGATCGCGCCTCAGATCGAGGAGGATCGCCAGGTCCTGATCGACCTGATGGAACGGATCGGCACGTCGCCGAATCCAGTCAAGCAGGCGTCAGGCTGGATCGCCGAGAAGGCCAGCCGGCTGAAATTCAGCGGCGCGATGGCAGGCGACGCTGACAACGGCGCGTTCATGGCGCTGGAAAGTCTCACGCTCGGGGTGGAGGGAAAGCGATCTCTGTGGACCGTACTGAAGGAAGTCGCACCCCAATACCCGCCGCTGGCGTCGACGAAGCTCGACGAATTGATCGATCGCGCCGAAGCGCAACACAGCGCACTCGAGCACGAGCGCTTAGCCGCGGGCAGGCGCGCGCTGACGAGTAGCGACGAGTGACCGAACAGGACGACAATGCCACAGGACGACTGGAAAGTCCGCGGCTGACTCGTGCGCTTTTGATCGCAGGAGAACCAGCATGACGGATGACCCCACTGAAAGCGCAGACTCTCAAGGCCTTATGACGACGATCTGCCGCGAGTACGCGTCCTGCACCGCGGCGAGGTACAGCCAGCCCTCGCCGGTCCGCAGGTAGGTGATGTCAGCGACCCACACCGCGTTCGGAGCGTCGGTCTGAACTGGCGCTCGACCAGGTCGATGGCGGGGGTGATCCCCGGGATCCGGATCGTCGTCTTGAACCGCTTCCGCGGCCTGATGCCCGTGATGCCGGCGGCTTTCATCAACCGCGCGAACCGCTTGCGCCCAACGCGGACGTCGTGCTCCATGCGCAGCTCGGCGTGAATCCTCGGCACCCCGTACACCCCCCGGCTGACGTCGTGGATCTGCTTGATCTTCTCGGTCAACCATGCATCAGTGAGCGCCCTGTCGGACGGTGCCCTGCGCTCCCAGTTGTGGAACCCGGTTCGGCCGCAACCGCTGAAGCTCCTCGCGCTCATCGCCAGAGAGCCCAGCTATTTCAGAGAGCCCGCCTTCGGACTCGAACCGAAAACCTCTTCATTACAAGTTGCTCGTCGGGTGGCCGGGAGCATCGCAGCTCCCGGCTCCCTCGGATCCCGGCGTGACAGTCTCCCGTCACCGGGCTCTTCTCACCGGCCTTCTAGTAAGAACGGATCCACTGCCAGTGAGCGAACAGACGGGGCTCGCGTTCTTGCAGCCCGGTCCACCACCGCTGGAACCGTTTGTGGGTCCGCAGCCGCTTGTACTTGTCCCCCGCCCAGCGCTTCAGGTAGAAGCTGACGCGCCGCAGGAGGGGACTGAGCGCCGACCGGTAGAACCGGCCGTAGTAGCGCATCCACCCGGCGACGATGGGGTTCGGCCACGCCGCCAGGTCGTTGAGCGACAGGTCTGTGCGGCGATGGATCCGCATCTCGCGGAGCCGGCCGCTTTTGGCCTTGAGCGCTTCGGAGCTGATCGCGGGCAGGAATCCGGTGAACATCGCGCCGGTCCTGCTCCGTGCTCCGCGGGCACGGAACTCGTACCCAAGAAACGTGAAGGACGTGTGCTCGTGCCCGTCCCGGCGCTTGCCGTCCTGGCAATAGACGATCCTCGTCTTGTCGGGATGGAGCTTGAGCCCAACCTCCTGCATCCGCGCGGCGATCCTGGCCAGCACATACTCAGCCTGCCGTCGGGTCGTGCAGTGCACGATCGCGTCGTCGGCGTAGCGCTCGAACGGGCAGCCCCGAAACTCCCGGGCCATCCACGAATCGAACGCATAGTGCATGAACAGGTTCGCCAGGACGGGCGAGACTGCCGATCCTTGCGGCGTTCCCTTCGTGCGCTCGATCAAGGCGCCATCAGGATGCTTGAGCGGCGCAGCCAGCCACCGCTTCACATACAACAGCACCCAGCGGGCGTCGATGACCGCCTGCACCGCACGAACGATCAGGTCCCACGGCACCTCGTCGAAGAACTTCTGGACATCGAGATCGATCACCCAGTCGTACTTCCAGCACCGCACCCGACATGCCTCAAGCGCATCATGGGCCGACTTGCTCGGGCGATAGCCATAAGAGTCCGAGTGAAACCGAGGTTCCACCAGCGGCTCCAAGAACATGGCCACCACCGTCTGCGCAACCCGATCCGCGACCGTCGGCACGCCCAGCATCCGGACCCCACCGCCGTGCGGCTTGGGGATCTCCACCGCCCTGACCGGAGGCGGGAAGTAAGTCCCTGAGCTCATCCGATTCCAGATCTTGTAGAGGTTGTCCCTCAGATCAGCCTCGAATTCGGCCAGGTCCTGACCATCCACTCCCGGCGCGCCCTTATTGGCCTTGACCCGCGCCCACGCCTCCCACACCATCGACTTGGGAATCGCAAACGACTTCTCGTTGGGCCTTGGCTTGCTCATCTTCGTTTCCTCCCGGCAACGCCGGTTGAACGACATGGACATTCCAGGTGAGCCGGCCCCTTCACTCCACCCCCACCCCAGCGAGCAGGAGCTTCACCGCTACTACGAGCCGGTCCGCCAGCGAGCGCCGCGTCGGTACTCAATGCCTCCGGTTTCCGCCGTTGGCAGGCTCCCTCTCGCGCGACCTAACGGGCCTGCGACCCCGGTCGCCATATCGACGCTCGCCTTCTCACGTTCCGTGCAAGAGCCGCAGATCAGGCTCACGCCGCCTATACGCCGGACACCGCCTGGCCAAGAACACGGGCACCCGCCAGACTCATCCCTCGGGGCAAACTAAACCCTCGGTTTCGATGCCAACTATCCCTTCCGACGCCTCAACGACGACACCCAGCCCACCCTCGAGCCGAGCGCTCTGGAGCGTCTTCCTGATCCCCACCTGACCGGGTCAAGCCCGGCCTTTTCCCTGGACGCTCACCACGACGGTCTTCAGCCAACGCAGCACCAGGGCGGTTTAGCGCCTACCCCCGCAGGGCCGACGCTGGAGGGCCAGCAATCCTCCATCTCTCGCACAGCACCGCCTATATGAGAGGTCTTCTACACGGCCCCTCCTTCAGCGTTCGTGACGCACATTTGCAGGGCAATTGCCGTAGACCTGGGCAGTTCAGTGCAGTTAGGTGAGGCTGGAGCGGGTCAGAATTGCTGAGCTCGGGACACGGTTCGGGACACGGTTTCCGGTGTGCCTCGTGGCCCTACACTGTGCGATGAGCCGAACACCGCTCACCCGTCCAACACGATCGCGGTTCTCGTCCCTCGAAGACGTCGGCGAATGGATGAACGCCCACGCCGAGCCGGCTCGCGAAGACGACACGCCGGCATTGCGATCACGCGCGCAAGGGCGGTGCCGGTGATCGCATTCGTGGCAAAGGGGTAGCCGGCTCTTTGCGTTCCCGAGCGTTGAGCGACATCCGACCGCTTTTGGTTCGGCTAGAGAATGAGTTCGGTTGAGAAGACGATGACGGCGCGGCCGGTGACGGCGACTGAAGTCGGATGCGCGTCCTTAACGGTGACGGCAACGCGCATTGAGCCGGGACGGCCTAGAGCATCGCCCTGCCGCGCGGTGAAGTCGAACCGGTCATCGATCGCGTCGACTAGGTGGTGCTCAACGAGGTAGGCGCCGAGCGGGCCGTTGGCGTTTCCGGTTACCGGATCTTCGTTGATGCCGATCGCCGGTGCGAACATCCGACCATACGTCAGGGCGCTGCTTTCGCGGGTGAGGGCGAACGCGAAGTAACCGTTGCAGCCAAGTGCGATGCTGAGGGACTGTAACGCCGCCAGATCTGGTCTCAGCTGGTCAACATCGGCCACGGTCTTGAGTCCGACGAGGACCTTGGAGTGGCCCGTGCTTACGATTTGAGGCGGACAGCGAGGATCGAGGTCATCGCTATCCAATCCGAGTGCTTCGAGGAGTTCCGCTAGTTGCCGTTCGCGGAGAGGCGGCGCGAATTCTACAGCTCCTTGTGTCATGGTGACCTCGAAATCGCGTCCGACGGGCTCGATGTCTACCGGAAGAATTCCGGCTCCGGTCTTGGCGCGCACTCTTCTCGCAGCGAACGCCCCGACTTCTCTCGCGCGCACGTAGTGCGCTGCGATGGTCGCGTGTCCGCAAATTGGGACTTCGCTTGTCGGGGTGAAGTAGCGCACCCAGATGTCATGGTCGTCGGCGACCGGCGAGAGAAGAAAAGCCGTCTCCGAGCAGTTCATCTCTCGAGCGATCGCCTGCATCTCGTCTGGGCTAAGGGCGTCAGCGTCTGAGACAACTACGGCTGGGTTTCCGGCAAACTTCGTTGCCGTGAACGCGTCGACTTGGTAAACGCGTAGCGCTCGGCGTGTCTCCTCGCCGCTAGTGCTCATTGACTGTCCGCTGATCGATCAAGTTCTGCAGTCGCGTTCGTGCCTCGGGCCATTCGTCGACGAGAACTGAGTAGACGACGGTGTCCGCGCGGGTCAGGTCGACACGAACGCGATGGCTTCGCAGCAGTCCGTCTCGAACGAATCCCTGCCGTTCGAGTGCACGTTGAGACCGTACGTTCATGCCATCAACGGTCCACTGGATTCGGCAGAGGTTGAGTTGACCGAAGCACATGCTCAGCGGCTCAACTCCCGCCATGATCGGCGGCCGCTTGGAGGCGGATGCCGAGGCGGTGTAGGGCTTTGTTGCCGGCTGGCGTGAGTTCGAGGCGGCGTGGCTGCGCGGTGGGCTTGACCCAGCCTTTTTGGCGCAGGGAGGCCGCGAGCTGGGCGCCGAGTTGACCGCCGAGGTGTGGTCGTCCGATGCGGGGGTCCATGCAGGAGAAGGCGAGCGTGCGGCGGGGGGGCTTGGTGGGCAGCTCGACTCCGAGCTTTGCAAAGCCGCGGGCGGCCGCTGGGCCGAGCTTGAGTTCCCCTTCGCCGTCTCGGGCTTCAAGCGCTCGTGATTGGACGAGGTGGTCCATCAGAGCGACGCCGATCTGCCCGGCGAGGTGGTCATAGCAGGTGGCGGCCACCCGTACCGGCCGACCCGTTCGCGGCGGGGCTCCGCGTAACCCGTTGAGCATCGAGAAGATCTCCCGCAGCCCCGGCTCGGCGAGCTCGTAGAGCGCGAGGCGGCCTTGGTGGCTGACCGCTACGAGCCCGGCATCGCGGAGTCGCCGTAGGTGATTGGCCAGTTGCGTCGGCGACACGCCAAGGCGCTCGGCCAGCTCGCTGGCCGAGGCCGGGCCCTGCTCAAGGCGCTCTAGCACGGCGTATCGCGTCTCGTCGGCGAGCTCGGCCAATAGTTGAACCCGGGGATCGTTTGCTCGCATATCAGTCAGTCTACACCTCCAGGTTTCATATCCTCCTGAATGGTGGTAGTCTACAATTCAGCGTTGAGTGAAGCGTCGTCGTAGACTAAAGGAGGCTCAAATGCTGCACCCCGATCTCGCTCGAGCGCTCGCCGCGGCCCACATCGAGGACCTACATCGCGTTGCCGCCCGTAGGCACGCGATCCGCCTCGCCCGTGGCGTCGTGCACGAGCCACGCGTGGCGGCCACTCCAATCGCCGCACTGCGATCCGCGTCGACTCGACTACGTGGACGCCGCGCCCAGGCCGACGTCATGACACGAACCGAGATTCCTCAAGCAGCCCTAGGGCCATGCCAATCTGTCGTCGACGTGCGCTCGGGGCCGCGGGCCGGGATCGATCCGGCAGCGAGTAGGGAGCGGCCTGCCTCGTCCCTCACGCGGACGTCGTGTGGGTCGGAGTAGCTCGTGTGCGAAGGATTCACGCTCGAATATGTCGACGTCGGCGATGTGACGCTGCGCGTCCGGCATCGCGGCGACGGGCAGCCGGTGGTGCTGCTGCACGGCCACCCGCGGACGCACACAACCTGGCACCGGACAGCACCGCAGCTGGCCGGCTCGTTCTTCGTCGCCTGCCCAGATCTGCGCGCTAACGATCTGAGAAACACACTGGGAGGTATCTGTGCAGAACTACGACATCAGGTACGACGACAAGTACGGTCAGCTGGCGCAAATCGACCTTGCCGCGGAGGGCGCACGGTCTTGCTGATGGTCGAGCCGGCGACGGTGATCCCAACCGGGAACGATTGACAGAGTCTGCGCCGAGATGTCGGCGATCGACCGTCGAGAAGGCACGACCCCAAACCCCCGTCGGAGCTCTTCTGCGAGAGCAATCAGCTCCCGCATCAGGGCTGCGTATCGTCGCCGTTCTCCTTCGTCGGGCCGTGACGTCATGGTGTTCGCCTCGAGGCGAGCGTCGAACTCGATCAGCAGAGCTCGGAGGTCAAGAATCACTCCTCGACACACGTCAGGATCGCGAGGCGCCTCTTCGCCTCATCGCGGTTGGTGTTGTTGAGGACGAGAATGGTTCCGCTCGTCACGCGGTCCAATGTGACCTCACAGCGAACACAGCCCGACCCGACGTTCCCGCGGTGGGCTGTCGCTTTGGTCGCGCCGACCTCACTCCGACAGCCGATGGACGCCTGCGCGTGGGCCGTCGCCATCCCTGCCTCGTCAACGACTACGACAGGATTACACACTACGCACCTGGTGCGGATGTCCGAAGATGTCCTCCGGAATTACGGTGAGGGGCAGGTCTCATGCAGTGAGCGCATGAAGCGGCCGGAAACCCGGGCCGATTCGTGCTACCTGCGGGTCGTGGTCACTGATCGCGCTCCGTTGGCGAGCTGGCCCGGCGCGGTGTATGAACCGAGATGTCCGAAGATGTCATCGGGCGTAGCTCAGGATGTCCGGAGATGTCCGGGTCAGCACGCTCCCTGACGGCGCGAAGGCCTCGGCGACGAGCTGCGCGTCCTCGCTACGCGGTGCGTAGTGCAGGTAGCGCATCGTGGTCTGGATGTCGGCGTGGCCCATCCATTCCTGCACGCGACGGATGTCCGCTTTGGCGATCATCCGCGTTCCGAAGGTGTGGCGGAGATCGTGGAACCGCAACGAGCGCAACCTCGCCGCCGCGAGCGCCGCCTTGTAGCGCTTCCGCAGACCGGACCCGTCGAGGTATGTCCCGGTCGGGCCGGTGAACACGAGGTTCTCGTCGCCCGTCCAATGCTCGCGCTGGCCGAGCTGCGCAAGTGCGCCTGCGACATCTGGCGCCATGGCGACCGACCTGACCTTCCCCGACTTGGGAGTAGTCAGAGCTCCCGCTGCGTAGCTTGCTCGGACGCGGATGACCGAGCCCGTGAAATCGACATCCCGCCAGGACAAGGCCAAGAGCTCCCCCAGCCGCAACCCCGTGAACGCTGCCGTGAGATAGATCGCTGCGTCCTGCTCTGACGCGGCCGCGCGAACGAGCGCCCACACCTCCTCGGGCGAGAACACCTGGATCTCCCCGGACCGTCGTACCGGCGGTTTCTCGACTTCTGCCGCCGGATTGCTCTCTAGCCCCCACACCTTCTTCGCCCGCCGCAGGATCCCGTGAAGCAGAACCAGCGCCTTCGCCCGCAAGCTAGCCGCGCCATTCAGCGACGCTAGCAGCGAACTGATGTCCCAAAGAGTACCCGAATCCCGGGACATATTCGGGACACGTCTGCAAACCAGCGGCGGGAGCCGACCTCCATAACTGCCTATTTCCAGCTATTTCAGAGAGCCCGCCTTCGGACTCGAACCGAAAACCTCTTCATTACAAGTGAAGTGCTCTACCAGTTGAGCTAGGCGGGCGATTGGTCGGGCGGACCGGAGTCCAGTTTACGATTCTCGAGGCTGGCCTCCCGCAAACCCACCGCGTTGGCCATCGTCTGCCGCAGGGGAAATTCCGGCCTCCGGCCGGTGTCGGCGGGCCAGGCGTTCATGGGAGCGGCGGCGAGCCATGACCAACGTGCCGGGCCCTCGGCTCCCGCTTCCGATCAGGAGGCGGGCTCGACCGACACTGCGTGCGCCAGCGTCCCGTGTCCGTTGCTCGAGAACCCGTCTTGGTAGGCCTCTGGCTCTGGCTCGGGCTCAGCGTTGAGACGGCGCTCAAGCTCCCCGAGCACGAAGCCGAACAGGAGGTGCCGCCAGGTCGCCTGCGCGAGCGCACGGTAATTCCCAGTCAGCGTGGGCAGCTCGGAGCGAGCGGGGTGGAAGCGGTCAGAGAGTCGGCCGAGCGGCCACGTCAGCGCATTCTCGAGCAGCGCGACAGCGGGTCCGCGCGCCACCGGCGGGAGCGGCAGCAGCGGCGCCACGTTCGCATAGACGGCGCCGAAGATCGCCCCGTTCTGCATGTGCAGCGCCAATCCGGCGGGATACCAACCGTCGCCGCGTTCGAACACCCTGCCGAGCAGCTCGACGTCATCGAAGCGGCTCCCGAACGCGAGCTTGTCGAGTGGTTGCTGAAGTGCCCATATGGCGGACGCTACGGCGCCGCATGCGGCTCCTCGGAGCGTTCGGGTCCGGTCGATCGCCATGGTAAGATGAGCAACTGTAACGGGCGAGGGGCCAACGGGTACGCCATTGTGCGATGGATCACGATTCGCTCCATAAACGGGCGCGCGAGCAGGGTGTCACCCCGCTGATCTATTGGTTCGTCCGCGGGATCCTCCAGCCGTTCTTCCATATCTACTTCCGGTTCAGTCGGATCGGACGCGAGCACATTCCGGACGAGGGTGGGGTGATCGTCGCCTCGAACCATCGCAGCTTTCTCGATCCGTTCGTGATCGGGACGATGGCGAGGCGGCCGATGTACTACGTGACCAAGCTAGAGCTGTTCTCGCACCGCTTGCCGGCGTGGATCCTCAGCTCTCTCGGCGCCTTCCCCGTCGAGCGGGGGACCGGAGACGCGGACATGATCGAGACCGCGAAGGCGATCCTCGCGCGCGGCGACATCGTCTTGATTTTCCCGGAGGGCACTCGTATCCGGCCAGGCTCCCTCGCCAAGCCCCGCCGCGGAGTCGGACGCCTGGCGCTCGAGACGGGCGCGCCGGTCGTTCCATTGGCGGTCATCGGTACTGAGGCGGTGCGGCGGGGGTGGCGGATCCGCCCGCACAAGGTGCGCATTCGCGCCGGGAGCCCGCTCGTCTTCCCGCTCGTCCCTGAACCCTCGCCCGCGCTCGCGACCGCCGTCACCGAGCGCATCTGGCCGTGCGTGATGCTCCAGTGGGAGTGGCTCGGCGGCCTGCCATCGGTACGCCGCGCGGCGATCATCGGCGCCGGGTCATGGGGCACGAGCCTCGCCGTATCGCTCGCTCGCGCAGGTCTCGAGGTCGAACTCGGATGTCGAACCCGCGACCAGGCCACCGAGCTTGCGCTCACCCGCGAGAACTCTCGCTACCTCCCTGGAGTCGAGCTCCCCGACTCCATCCAAGTGGAGCGCGCCGGGGACCTCGAACTCGGAGGTCACGATCTGGTGTGCCTCGCCGTTCCGGCACGGTCGCTGCCCGCGGTACTGGCCGCTCACGGCGAGCGGATCCCGCAGCGCGCGAGCGTCCTGGTCCTCTCGAAGGGACTCGTCCCGCCGCTCGGAACGTTGCCATCGGCCTTCGTCGCCGAGCGGGTCCGCGCCCGCGCCGTCGGGGTTCTAGGCGGTCCAGCGCAGGCCGGTGAGGTGCTCGAGCGCGGGGCATCGATGGTGATCGCCTCGGTCGACACAGCGTTCGCACGACAGCTCGCGGAGCTGTTCGGCGCGGCTGGCCTGGACGTCACGCGCACGTCGGACGTCACCGGGGTCGAGCTCGCCGGCTGCGCGAAGAACGCCGCCGCGCTGGCAGCCGCAGCGGCCTCTGCCGGAGGGCCCAGCGTCGCCGGCGCCGCCGCCGGCAAGGTGTTCGGCGAGGTCGGCGCGCTCGCGCGCCTGCGCGGCGGTCGACCCGAAACGTTCGCGCTCACCGGTGCTGGAGATCTCGCGGCGACCGTGACCTCCGAGAGCTCGCACAACCGTCGTGCAGGTGAGCTGCTCGCTCAGGGCATGCCCGCCGCCGAGATCGGGCCGGCGCTCGGTCACGCCGCTGAGGCGGTTGACTCGGTACCGATGTTGGCGAGCGCGGCACGCGACGGAGGTCTTGCGACGCCGGCGCTAGACGGACTGGCCGCGCTGGTCGAGGGCCGGATTGAGCCCGAGCAGTGGACCGCAACGGTGACGGCGCCGGCGCTTGCCTCGGTTCCGCGACCTGTCCGCGCGGCCTGAGCGAAGGTAGGCTCCACGATGTGGGCGACGATGACGGATCAAAGAGCAAGGCGGAGCTCGATGCCCGCTTCACAGAGCTGTACCGCGCGCACCTGCGCGACGTCTACTCGTACTCGTATTACCGCGTCGGCAACCATCACGACGCCGAGGACCTCACCGAGCAGACGTTCCTGCAGGCATACCGGCACTTCGAGCGAGCGATGCGCGAGTCGAACGGCCGACCGCTGCGGCCTTGGCTCATCCGCATCGCGCACAATCTCGCAGCCAACTTCTATCGCGACCGCTCGCGTAAGCCCGAGTCGGCGATCGAGGATGCAGGCGTGATCTCCTCGGTCCACACGACGGAGTCACTGGTGGAGGGACGAGAGGAGCTGCAATCGATTCTCGCCGGCGTCGCCCAGCTTCCGGACGACCGTCGTGAGGCGCTGATCATGCGCTTTGCGTTGGGGATGGACAACCGCGAAATCGCGCGCGCGCTCGGCCGGACCGACGGCGCCACGAAGGTGCTGCTGCACCGCGCGATCCGACAGCTCGAGGGGATCGTCGCGAGCTCCGAGGACACCCAGGCGTGACAAGCGGCGCCGCGCACCTCGAAGCGCTCCTGCGCGAGGCGCTCTCCCCGGTCGAGCCGCCCGCGGACCTGGCGCAGCGCCTCGAGCTGACGCTTGTCAACCTGACCGAGCTAGCGCAGGACGAGCTCGAGTCGTGGGAGCTCTCAGCGATGCGCGACCCGCGGAACTGGGCACGTCCCGTCGCCGCGGCGGTGATCGGTACCACCGCCGGGACGGCATTGGTTCTGCTGCGCGTTCGGGCGCGTCACCGCTCGCGGAAGGCAGAGTCGAGCAGCCTGCGGCAGCTCGCCGAACACACGCTGCACGACATCGCCGAAGAGACGCGGCGCATCCTGCCGGATCGGTAGGGCCGCGCCGACGGTCTGGCCGGCCCGCGAGCGCCCCATGCGCTGGGACGGGTCGCCGCTGTTGATAGCGTCCTTCTGCCAGTGCCTGTCTGCTACCGCCACACTTCTCGCGAGACGGGCGTGTCGTGCTCTTCTTGTGGTCGTCCGATCTGTCCGGACTGCATGACGCCGACGTCCGTCGGGATGCGCTGTCCCGAGTGCTCTCGGCAGCGGACAAAGGTCCACACGGCGCGCTCGATCTCGCGCTCCTCGGACCCCGTCGTCACCTACACGCTGATCGCGGTCTGCGTGATTGCGTACTTGGCCGAGAGCTCGAGTGGGGGGGCGCTCACCGGCAGCGGCGCGGCCGGGACGGTCCTCTTGAAGGGGGGGCTGGACGGCCCGGCGATCTCGATGGGTCACCAGTACTACCGGCTCCTGACCTCGGGGTTCCTGCATCTGAACTTCGAGCACATCCTCTTCAACATGATCTTCCTGTTCTTCATCGGTCGGATCCTCGAGCCGGCGATCGGCAGAGTTAACTTCGCCGCGGTGTACCTCACATCGCTGTTCGCGGGATCGTTCGGCGCGCTTCTGTTCCAGCCGGACTCCCTCACGGTGGGAGCCTCCGGGGCGTGCTTCGGGATGCTCGGAGCATTGATGGTCGTGGCGCATGACCGCCGGATTCCGATCTGGAGCAGTGGCCTCGGCATCACGCTGGTGATCAACATCGTGTTCTCGCTGACCTTCGCGGGAATCTCGATCGGCGGTCACATCGGCGGCTTCATCGCGGGGCTGATCTGTGGCGCCCTGGTCGTGGAGCTCGGCGAGCGACGCGGCATGCGCGCGGCCGCGCTCGCTGGCTGCGCGCTGGTGGCGGTGCTCAGCGTGGTGGGAGCGATTGCGGTCGCCGGCGGGACGGGGCTGACGCCAAACGGACTGACGCTATGAGGGCATCCGGACGCGAGGAGTAGCAGCAGGAGGACGACGCCGCGGTCACAGCTCGACCGCCAGCGCCTCGCGGGGAGCCTCGGGCACGCGGTCGGGATGCAGGATGCTCGCGAGTAGCTCGAGGCCGTCGATGATCCGGGGACCCGGGCGCGAGAAGTAGGCCGACGCATTGACAGCGACCACCTCGCCAGCGCCGATCGCCAGCAGCTCGTCGCGGTGCATCTCGGCCTCCCGATGCGCGATCTCGGCGTCATACCCGCATGGCATCACGATCACGATGTCCGGCCGCGCGGCTGCAATCTCCTCCCAGCTGCGTTGCTCGGAATGCTCGCCCGAGAATCCGAGCACGTCTTCGCCGCCCGCGTAGTCGATCAGCTGCGGAGTCCAGTGACCGGCGGCGAAGGGGGGATCGAGCCACTCGAGCGCCGCGACCCGTGGGGCCTTCGCGCCGCGGACGGCGAGCCTGACGCGATCGATTCGCTCCGCTGCGGAGCGGATCAGCGCGACGGCGGCATCCGTGCAGTCGGCGGCCTGGGCCAGCGTGCGTGCGTCCCCGAGTACCTCGCCGACCGTGCGCGGGTCGAGTGCGATCACGAGTGGGTGGCTGTCGATCTCCTTCGCCACCGCCTGCACGTCGTCGTGCGAGACGGCGCAGACTGAGCACAGTGCCTGCGTCACGATGAGGTCGGGGCGGAGCTCGATCAACATCTCCGCGTCGAGCTCGTAGATCGGCTGGCCCGCGAGCGTCAGCTCGCGCACCGATGCGTCGATCTCGGCCGCGCTGAGGCCCGTGGGGAGCACGTCGCGGGTCACCTTGGGCAGCTCCCCGGCCCCGGGCGGGTAGTCGCACTCATGGGTGACGGCGATAACCTCAGGCCCGAGCCCGAGCGCGAACAGCATCTCGGTGGCAGAGGGGACGAGGCTGACGATGCGCATGACGAGGAGAACGATATGACACAGCTGCTGACAGACGGCGAAATCGCGACGCGCCTGGCCGGAAGCGACTGGGAGCGCGACGGCGACGAGATCGTGCGGGAGTGGAAGCTTGCCGATTTCGCGGCGGCGATCGCGTTCGTCAACCGTGTGGCCGAGGAGGCCGAGAAGGCAAACCATCACCCCGACATCCTGGTTCACGGCTGGAACAAGGTCCGGTTGTCGCTGACGAACCACTCGGCGGGCGGCTTGACCGAGACGGACTTCACGTTGGCTGAGCGCTTCGACGGGGCGGCGTAGCGACGCTGACCGTCGCGCCTGCCCCGGCCTCCCCGAACCGGGCCGAGCGAACGAGCTCGCAGAACGCGTCCGAGGCGGCTCACGGGCAGGGAACGTGAGGACGGCGGATGCTCCCGATGCCGCGACCGGTCAGCCGGACGAGGGCGAACATGCGCGAGCTTCTATCGGGTGGCGCTCGCCAACAGCATCCGCCGCAGCGGCGGCAGGCCACCACTGCTGCGGACCTCGAGATCGGAGAAGCCGAAATCCGCCAGCAGCCCGCGCAGCGACCGTCGCGTGTAGAGATGAAGATGATCGCCGAGCGGCTCGGAGTAACGCTCGACGCCGCGCAGCGCGATCGCAGCGCGTCCGTGCGCGGGCGTCGTCAGCAGGAGGCGACCGCCAGGGACGAGTACCCGCCGCACCTCGGACAGCCAGCGGGCCGTATCGGCGACGTGCTCGATCACCTCACTCGCCCATACGAGCGCGAACGTACAGTCCTCGAACGGAAGTGGAGCATCGAGCGGTACGAGCTCGAACGGAAGCTCGGGATGCCTGGCCCGTGCGCGGGCAAGCGCCGATTCGGCGACATCGGCACCGATCACGTCTGCCCCGGCCGACGCCAGCAGCTCGGTGAAATCGCCCGCGCCACAGCCGAGGTCGAGCACGCGCTCGCCCGGCGTGATCCCCGAGCGCAGCAGGAAGTCGCGCCGGCGCACGAGTTCGGGCGGCGCGAGGTCGTCCGGAAGTTGCTCCCAGAGGTCTTCGAAGAAGTTCCTCAAAGTGACTGGAATCTAGACCGCACGACATCCGGCGATCCGCAGGACTATCGTCGACGACACAATGTCACACCGGCTGATCGCGGTGGACGCGGGAGGAGCAGAGACCCACCCGCCGCGAGGGTGCGGGCGGAGGCTCGCCCGTAGCGCACACTTCGTCTCCTTGACCGACACGGTCTGCGGGCGACCGCTGCCGGAGCTCGGGATCTTGCCCTACATATACGGGTTCGTCGGTCGGGTAGGTCCGTTCCGGCGTCGTGCGCGCAGCGCCGGTCGCGTCGAGGCGCTGATCGGACCATGAGGGTTGCGTTCGACAGCCGCCCGGCCGCGAACCATGGCGGCATCGGCCGGTACACGCGCTGCCTCCTCGGGGCGCTGCGCGAGAACGGTCCAGGCGATGTCGTCGAGTCCCACGATCCGCGCCGTGTCGACGTCTTTCACGCACCGTGGATCGACGGCGCGCTGCTGCGCTCGCCCGTGCCGATGGTCGTCACGCTCCACGACCTGATTCCGCTCAATCGCCGCGGCGAGTACCTCCGCTCCGGCATCCGCTTCAGGCTGCGTTACCTGGCGGTGCAGCGGGCGGTCCGTGTGATCGTTCCGACGAGGGCAGTCGCCGAGGACGCGATCGCCCACCTCGGGATCCCGGCCGACCGGCTCGTGGTGATCGCCGAGGCGACCGCTCCGACCTTCCACCCGCGCTCGGACGAGGAGGTCGACGCCGTGCGCAAGCGGTACGGCCTGCCAAGCGACTATCTGCTCTGGGTCGGGGGCCTCAGGCACCCGGATCTCCTTAGGCGGGTGGCGGCACTCGCGCGCACGCGGCGGGCGATGCCTCTTGTGCTCGCGGGTCAGAACGGACCCTGGACCAACGCGCTCCCCGACGTCACGCTCACCGGCGGCGTCAGCGACGACGAGCTGGCGGCGATCTACACGGGCGCGCACGCGCTCGTCTTCCCGAGCGACGACGAGGGTTTCGGGCTGGCTCCGGTCGAGGCACTTGCATGCGGAGCACCGGTCGTCGCGTGTGACGTGCCGACGGTGCGAGAGATGCTCGACGGTCGCGCCAGGTTCGTCGCCGTCGACGACCTCGAGGGGCTGATCGCCGCCGCCGAAGCTGCCGTCCGTCCGGCGCCGATCCCGCCGCCGTGGACCTGGCGCG
>Ga0302304_10000244_pt1 | contig 36160 bp, 38 predicted proteins | sample III_Palsa_E2_2_FD_198769 | JGI IMG/M metagenome (GOLD analysis project Ga0302304, IMG submission 198769) | Peat permafrost microbial communities from Stordalen Mire near Abisko, Sweden - III_Palsa_E2_2 | ecosystem: Environmental > Terrestrial > Soil > Palsa > Peat permafrost | place: Sweden...
ATTGGCGATTATGTGTTATCGGGTGGCGAACTGCCTGCGGCGGTCTTGGTAGATGCTGTGGTGAGGCTGATACCCGGCGTATTATCTGATGAAACTTCGGCGCTGTCTGATTCCTTCCAGGATGGCTTGCTGGATGCCCCGGTTTACACCCGCCCTGCAGATTGGAAAGGCCATAAAGTCCCTGATATATTATTAAGCGGCAACACGCCCGAAATTGAAAAGTGGCGCTTTGAACAAGCTGTTGAGCGCACCAGAACCCGCCGGCCCGATTTGCTGGAATAATAACCCGCATATAGCCTGCATGCATCGGTATTTATAAAATGCATAATTTTTCAAATACACTTTTTTTATATAAAAAAAATCCCTATTATTGCACTCCGATTTTTACGGGTTAAAAATCGCTTTTAGAGCTTAAAATCATGGATTTAGTAAAATTTGTAGAAGAGCAAACAGTAACAGTTAACACTTTCCCGGCATTTAAGGCTGGTGATACTGTAAGCGTGCATTATAAAATAAGGGAAGGTAACAAAGAACGTATACAGGTTTACCAGGGTGTTGTTATACAACGTAACAGCACAGGTGTTAGCGAAACCTTTACCGTTCGTAAGGTATCAAATGGTATTGGTGTTGAACGTATTTTCCCTATCAACTCGCCAAATATTGATAAAGTTGAAGTAAACAGCCATGGTAAAGTACGCCGTGCTAAACTTTACTACCTGCGCGAACTTACCGGCAAAGCAGCCCGTATTAAATCAAAAAGAGTTTAATTCCCGATCCCTAACGGGAACTATATATTTAAAAAGCCTTTTCGGAATACCGGAAAGGCTTTTTTATTGGATTAAATTAATTATTAGTTTTCGGCAACTATATGAGCAGTAAGGTCGGCGGTTGCAGCGCCACTTACATAAATATTATTCCAATAAATTATTTAGCAGGGCTTTTAATTTTAGCCGTTTTTACTTTTACTGGTTTAACCGGCACATCGGTGGCTATAGCAGCGGTTTCGGTAACTTCGTTTGTTGTTACTTTTACTGCTTTAGGTGGTTCAGGAGTAACTAACTCAGCCAATACCGTTATACCGCCTTTTACCACATCGCCAATGGTAACTTTTATGTTGGTGCCCAGCGGTAAAAAAATATCAACCCTCGATCCAAATTTTATAAAGCCAAACTGGTCGCCCTGGGTTACTTCATCACCTTCTTTTACGTACCAAACTATGCGGCGTGCCATCGCACCTGCAATTTGCCTGAATAGTACCGCTATACCGGCGCTGTTTTCTGTAACTACAGTAGTACGCTCATTTTCGGTTGATGATTTTGGGTGCCAGGCTACCAAATACTTGCCGGGGTGGTATTTAAAATATTTAACCACACCGCTAATAGGGTTGCGGTTAACATGCACATTAACCGGCGACATAAATACAGATATTTGTATACGCCTGTCTTTTAAATATTCGGTTTCGTCGGTTTCTTCTATTACCACCACTTTACCATCGGCAGGGCAAAGCACCTGGGTTTCATCTGTACTGATAGGAAAGCTTGGGCTGCGGAAAAACTGTAGTATAATTACAAACAGCGCGAATGAGAATATGTAAACAACCCACTTTAAGGCATGCGCTTCGGGGTAATAAAAGTTTATCGCGGCATTTAGCACAGCTATGAAAAGGATACACAAGGCAATAGAAGTATAGCCCTCTTTATGGATAGTCATTTTATATTGGTTTGTTTTTATAGATATATTCAGTGCAATAATTATGCAAAACTACTAATTTGAAATTAAGTACAGGTAAGTATATACAACAGGTACGGCCAAAAATAAGCCATCGAACCTATCCAGCAAACCACCGTGGCCGGGCAGTATGCCGCCGCTGTCTTTTACGTTGATGCTGCGCTTAAACATTGATTCTACCAAATCGCCCATAGTGCCCACGGTGCCTATTATAACGCCCATTATGGCCCATTGGTACCAAAGTATATCAGCATAAAAATGGCTGATGATTAAACCCACCCCAGCGCTTATCAATACGCCGCCAATAAAGCCTTCCCAGGTTTTTTTAGGCGAATGGCGTTCAAACAGCTTGGTACGGCCAATTGCCATGCCGGTTAAATAAGCGCCGGTATCATTAGCCCAAAGCATTACCAAAAAGGCCAATGGATAATGGAAGTTAAAATCACCTTTTATATAGGCCAATGCATGAAAAAATGTAAATGGTATAACCGTTAATACCAATCCTAAAAAAGTGTAGGCGATATTGGTAAATGGGGCAGTTGATTTTTTAAATAGCTCTTGTACAAAAACGGCAATTACCGTTATGGTAAGTAAAAGCAATAATTTATGATAAAGTGGTACCTCCGTAGCGGTTACCAGCGCGAATAGCACGTAAATGGCTATTCCGTTTATAAAGCCGGTTGTTTGGTTAACATCAACGCCGCTTTGCTTAACCAGCGAATAAAATTCGCGCAGGCACAAAATACTCAACAGCAAATAAAATATGCCAAAAGGGTAATGCCCTAACAGCACCGATGCCAGCATCACAATAATAAAAAAGAAGCCTGTTATGGCGCGTGTTTTCATAAATCAATTTGATTGAGGATAAGGATCTCGATGGCCTGGTCAAAATCTTCCTGGTGTATATAAACTTCAATATTGCCAAAACTACGGTACGATGAATCCTGTTTATTTAGCAAAACGGCTTCAATATTATGCTGTAAAAGCACCTGCTTCACAATTTCAGATTTATAAAAATCGGTCGACTTAAAAATTTTAACCCAGTTTTTTTCCATTATTGCGGCACTGGTTTTTTTAATGCAATGCTACGGTAAACCCAAAATAACAATAAAAAAATTATTAAGCTAAAAATGTACCAGGTGTTATTAAAAACATGCGCATCATCGGCCTTAATACTTATTAAATTATGCTGCGAAAGGTAGGTAACTATTACATCCGAAGCGTTATTGATAAAATGCGCCAGCACAGCGGGCCATATACTGCCGCTCCAGGCCACTAAATAGCCAAACGTTGCGCCCAGCATCAGCCTTGGCAAAAACCCGAAAAACTCCATGTGAAACGCGCTGAATAGAAAGGCTGTTAACCATATAGCTACGTGTGTGTTTTTTGTCCAGCGTTGCAGTATGGTTTGCAGGCAGCCCCTAAACATAAATTCTTCGGCAATGGCGGTTAGTAAACCAATAAACACTATGTTAAATATCATGCTCCAGATGTTTTTCATTTGCAGCATCATATTGGTTATTTTTAGCGCGTTATCCTGTGCGGTTTGCATCCATTGTAAAAATGGCGGCAAAACCATCTTTTGGTTTAGGTTGGATAAAAACTCTATTAATGGAAATGAAAGCAGGGAAATGCCAAAAACAAGTACTGGTAACTGCCATGAGATACGGAAACTTGGTTTAATATAATCCGCGGGGTCTTTTACAATTACATAAGCGAAAAATATGGGAGTTAACAAAAGTGGAAGACTGGTACCTGCCAACTGTAGTATCCAGATAGCGTCAATAAAGTGTGGTATGGTGGTATCAAGTGTGGTGATAGCCATCATAGTTTTAAGCCCGTAGATAGCTGATATTAATCCAAACCCTACTGCTGTCCCTATAAGCAATATGATAAAACCAATAGCAATAAAAAACAGAAACTGAAGTGAAGGATAGATATTTCCATCCTTATCGTATGTCAGCTTATATAGCAGCTTAAATATCATTAAGTTAAATTTCGTATTTTTGCAACGAAGATAAGTTATGTCGGTTCAAATAGGAAATATAGATTTAGGTGAATTCCCGCTATTGCTGGCGCCGATGGAGGACGTGAGCGATCCGCCGTTCCGTTACGTGTGCAAGCAAAACGGGGCCGATATGATGTATACCGAATTTATCAGCAGCGAGGGTTTGATACGCGATGCCGCCAAAAGCCGCCAGAAACTGGATATTTTTGAATACGAACGCCCCATAGGCATACAGATATTTGGCAGCGATATTGACCACATGCGCGAAGCCACTGAAATAGCCAGCCTTGCCGGCCCCGACCTGATGGATATAAACTACGGTTGCCCGGTGAAAAACGTGGCTTGCCGTGGTGCGGGCGCCAGCTTGCTGCAGGATATAGATAAAATGGTGGCTATGACCAAAGCCGTTGTTAATGCTACCCATTTGCCCGTAACCGTAAAAACCCGCCTGGGCTGGGACGATAATACTAAAAACGTTTATGAAGTTGCAGAGCGCTTACAGGATGTGGGCATTAAAGCGCTTACCATACATGGCCGTACCCGTGCGCAAATGTATAAAGGCGTTGCCGATTGGGCATTAATACGCGATATAAAAAAGAACCCACGCATACAGATACCCATTTTTGGCAACGGCGATATCGATTCGCCGGAGAAGGCGGCTGATTGGCGAATGGAATATGGTGTTGATGGTATGATGATAGGCAGGGCTGCCATTGGCTACCCCTGGATATTCCGCGAGATAAAGCATTATTTTAAAACCGGCGAGCATTTGGATAAACCAACCATTGCCGAAAGGATAAACGCCTGCAAAACCCACCTGCAAAAATCTATCGAGTGGAAGGGCCCTAAAACAGGTATTTTTGAAATGCGCAGGCACTATTCAAACTACTTTAAAGGCATTGACCATTTTAAGGAATATCGCATGAAACTGGTTACAGCTGCCACTATTGATGAGCTATATTCGATTTTAGCCGAGGTTAATGAAAATTATGCCACTGAAATGGCATAAAATTTAAACAGATATTTTATATTTGGTTCAAACTCAAATGTCTTCAATGGTTACTACTATTACCGACGGTGTTAAAGTTTCAGTGGAAACGATCTATCAGCCAGAATATTCTAATCCGGCGAACGATCACTTTATGTTCGCTTACCGGGTAAAAATAGAGAATATGGGCGATTACGCCGTACAGCTTTTGGGCCGTCACTGGTATATTTTTGATTCAAACGGCGCTAAACGTGAGGTTGAGGGCGAGGGCGTAGTTGGCCAGCAGCCGTTAATTGAACCGGGCCATGCCCATGAATATGTATCCGGCTGTAACCTAAAAACCGATATGGGCAGCATGAAAGGCGAATATCAAATGATGCGCCTGATGGATAACACGGTTTTTAATGTGCAAATTCCCGAATTTTACTTGATTACACCCTACAGGATGAATTAAGCATCCATTATATAAAACAAAAAATCCCGTTTGATTTTCAAACGGGATTTTTTGTTAAAGGATATTTACTTTACGGCCTTTTGTGTTCTCCGCCACCGCCTGCGGGCCTTGCAGCACGTTGTTGTTGTGGACGTGCCTGACGTTGCTGTTGCGGACGCGCCTGGCGTTGTTGCTGCGGGCGTGCCTGGCGCTGTTGCTGCCTTGCCTGTGTACGCTGTTGTTTAGCAGCAGTATTCCTTTCGGTACGGGCCGCCTTTGCTTGTGTATTAGCCTGGCGTTTTGCAGCACTTGCCTGAGTTCTTTCGGCGTTAGTGTTTTTTCTTACCGCCGCGTTATTATTTCTAGTAGCGGCTGTATTTCTTTTCGCTGTTGCCGTACTCCTTCTTGCTGCCGCGTTATTATTTCTTGTGGCAGCTGTATTTTTTCTAGTAGCGGCTGTATTTCTTTTTTCGGCTGCGGTATTGCGATTTGTAGCAGCTGTATTACGTGCAGTTGCCCTGGTGCGTGCTGCAGTAGCCGGCTTGCCATGGTTTACTTTGGCAAACTGGTTGCGGTCTTTACTTGCTGCTGTACGGTTAGCCGACTGGCGTGAAGTAGCCTGTACATGCCTGTCGTGCGATGCGGCCAATTCATCACGGTTTGGTTGCCTGTCAACCCCGCCGCGGCCGTTAAAGCTGGCGCGGCTGCCGCCTTCGTGGATAACTGTACGGTCTACATAAGTATTATGCACCATACGTGTATTTACCCTCATCACTGCGGTGTTATATCTAAAGTGGCCACCATCCCATCTTCCTCCGTAAAAACCTGTGCCTCCGTAACCGAAGCCATAGTTAATACCGCCATAAAATCCTACGTGCGCGCCCCAATATCCATCGTGAAAGTGGTAGTAACCACCATCATATCCCCAGTAACCGGGGGTCCACAAATAACCGGGATCCGGTGGTGCAACCCACGCGCCTGGTACCCAATAGTATCCGTCGGCATCATCATAAGCCCAGTAACCGGGGGTCCATAAATAACCATCAGCAGGGCATTCGGGTTGTGTATAAACAGGTATTTCGGGCGGGGCCAGGTTTACATTCAGACCTACGCCAACACTTACCTGGGCATGGCTCAATGGTGCGGTTGCCATAAACAGCAGCAGCGTCATTATTGATAGTTTTGCAATATTTTTCATCTTATAAATTGTTGTGGTTTAATAATTACTACATTACGACAATCAAAAGGTAATTTGGTTTAAAATATTTATTATTAGGTGTTTGCCATTAGTATTTTTGAACTGCTATAAAAAGTAATTATATTCAAAATCAGCTATAAAAATTCTTAATTAAACCTAACTGATTTTATTTTTCATACTATGTATTTTTTGTTTTAAAGTATTTAATAACCCGGATTTATTTTGGAACCGCATCAATTTTCATATTGGGAACGCACCGCGTTTATAGATAATGCTGATGTAATTATCATAGGCAGCGGGCTGGTTGGCCTTAGCGCCGCGCTGCACTTAAAACGGCAAGATCCGGCTTTAAAAGTGTTGGTTTTGGAACGCGGTTTTTTACCATCGGGGGCAAGCACAAAAAATGCAGGGTTTGCCTGTTTCGGCACCGTATCAGAGCAACTGTATTACTTAAAACAAAGCAACGAAGAAGAAGTACTGCGTTTGGTTGATTATAAATGGCGCGGCCTGCAGCGTCTGAGGCAAAATTTGGGCGATAGTAATATTGATTATTACCAGCATGGCGGCTATGAATTGTTTATGGATACTGAAAACGGTCGTGCGGATGACTGTATCGACCAGATAACTTATCTCAACAAATTATTACAACCGGCGGTAGGCGATAATATTTATTCGATATCTAATAATAAAATTGCCGGGTTTGGTTTTAATAAAGTAAGCCGAATGATCTATAACCCTTACGAGGGGCAAATTGATACCGGTAAAATGATGCTGGCCTTACTCCACAAGGTTTATGATGCTGGTATTATGGTTTTAAATTCCTGCGCGGTAACATCAGTCAACCAACAATCAAATGGTGTGCATTTAATAACATCGCAGGGCGATTTTAAGGCCGGTAAAGTAATACTGGCTACCAATGCTTTTGCCAATCAATTATTTCCAGAATTAATGGTAATACCCGGTCGCGGGCAGGTGCTGGTTACTAAACCAATTGCCGGTTTAAAACTTAAAGGCACTTATCATTTTGATGAAGGCTATTACTATTTCCGCAATATTAATAATCGCGTACTGTTTGGCGGTGGTCGCAATCTTGATTTTGAAGCCGAAGCCACCTGGGATTTTGGCCATACCGAAAAGGTGAAGCAAAAACTAACCGATGTATTGAATACTGTGATATTACCCGGTCAAAACGTTGATGTTGATTACTGGTGGAGCGGCATTATGGGCTTTGGCGATGATATAAGCCCCATAGTAAAACAAGTTGAGCCTAACGTTTTTTGCGCGGTAAGGTGTAACGGCATGGGTGTAGCCATGGGAAGTTTGGTTGGCGAAGAAGTGGCGGAGCTGGCTTATAAAACCCGATAAATTAATTAGATAATTCTGTTGATTGAAAATCCTCCTCATTCGAGTTTTCTGATGTGGATAAGAGGCTTTCTTCCTTTGCGTCAAATAATACCCTGTAGTTTTCAAATTCGTTGGGGTTATTTAGTGCATGTTTTACCTGTGACGCTATCTGTTTTGCCAATGCTTTCATTTCATCATCATCACTTGGTATATTTTTCCCGTTTATACATTTAATGGTTAGTTCGGTATATGTGCTATCCCCTTCTTCTGAAGTTTTTTTTCCGGTTAGTTCGACTTGTTCAAAGCCATATTTTTTATTGAGGCTATCAAGAGCAGGATGTGGCTTGTTGCTAAGTTGAACTGTATAGGTTTGGGTAAAAGTACAGCCGCATAAATATAAAAAAGCAATAATTGCTATAAATGTTAAAAGGATAGGTTTTATAGGTTTCATGATATTTAGGTTTATCACGATAAAAGTAATAAAACAATCACTAAATTTTATTTATCCATCCAGTAAAAAAACAAACAGCTCCTTTGGCCCATGGGCGCCTAAAACCAGTGTTTTCTCAATATCAGCGGTGCGGCTGGGGCCGGTAACGGTAGTTATCATTGATGGCAGCTGGTGGCCGTATTTATTTTTGATAAGTTTAAAGGCATCCTTTAAATCGGTAACCAGTTGCGAGGTATAAGCCAACACAATATGTACCGGCGGGTAAATACTCAGCCTGCGGCCTGCCATATTAGCGTTGGATAGCATGATTGTGCCATTACGCGCTATCAACGCTTCGCAAAGGGTAAAGCCTACCTGTGCTTCCTCAAAGTCTTTATCGGTTTCAAAATAGGGATAATCATAGCGGCTTAATACCTCCTGTAAGGCAGGCTCCCAGCAATATATTTTGTGCCATTTACGCTCTTCGGCAAGGGTTAATAGGTTTTCGATAAATTGTATCTCATCTTCGCAAAAAACAAACTGGCCTGATACCGCAGTTAGCTGCTCGGCAAAAAGCACTTCTAATAATTCTTCGTTTGGGGCGTATAAAGGCAGGTCTTCCAGGTTAGGGTATGGGTTATCCCTTTTTTCCAGCAGCGCCTTACGTATCTTTTTAAGTAACTTCTCTTTTGATGTAGTTATATCCCTCATTTGTTGAGCTAAAAGCTGAAAGGTTAAAGCTAAAAGGTGTAATATTATACAAAAAGTCCAAAACAAAAAAATAATACATTTTTCTGCTTTGGACTTTTAGCTTTAAGCTATTTGCTTATTCCGTACCGCTATTGGCTTCTTTCTCTTCCGGGTTTCTTTCAAATGTTCCGGAATTATCGCCAACGCCTTCATGCACCAAACTTTGGGCAGCAGGCTCCTGGTTAGATTCGGGCGTGCCGTTTACAAATTCATCATAAGTTGTACGATGATCGAACGGGCGCTTACCTAAAATCTCTTCCAAATCCGATTGAAACAATATTTCTTTTTCAATCAGCTTATTGGCCAGTTTTTCCAAACCGTCGCGTTTATCATTAAGCAATTTTTTGGTGCGTGCGTAAACCGCGTTTATCTGGTTACGTACTTCATCGTCAATCAGCTCCGAAGTTTTTTCAGAATATGGCTTGTTGAACTGGTATTCGCCTTGTGTATCGTTAAATGATACATTGCCAACCTTTTCGTTCATACCATAAATAGTAACCATGGCATAAGCCAGCTTGGTAATGCGTTCCAAATCGTTTTGCGCGCCGGTTGATATTTTACCGAATACAATATCTTCGGCAACACGGCCGCCAAGCGTCATGCACATACCATCTTCCAATTGTTCAATAGTATATAAAAATTGCTCTTTTGGCAGGTATTGCGCATACCCTAAGGCAGCAACACCACGCGGAACAATAGATACCTTAACCAGCGGATCGGCATGTTCCAAAAACCAGCCTGCAATAGCGTGGCCTGCTTCGTGGTAAGCAACAATGCGTTTTTCTTCGGGTGATATGATTTTGTTCTTTTTCTCCAAACCGCCAATTACACGGTCAATAGCATCCTGGAAATCCTGCATATCCACCGCTTCCTTGTTTTTACGGGCAGCTATAAGGGCGGCTTCGTTACAAACATTGGCAATTTCGGCGCCGGCAAAACCGGGGGTTTGTGCCGATAATTTTTTGGCATCAACACCGGCAGCCAACTTAACAGGTTTTAAGTGGACTTTAAATATCTGCTCGCGGCCATTCAAATCCGGCTTATCAATAGATACCTGCCTGTCGAAACGACCAGGGCGTAATAAAGCCGAGTCCAACACATCCGGGCGGTTTGTTGCCGCTAAGATGATGATACCCGAATCGGTACCGAAACCATCCATCTCAACCAATAACTGGTTCAATGTGTTTTCGCGTTCATCATTACCGCCTACAATATTGTTTTTACCACGGGCGCGGCCAATGGCATCAATCTCATCAATAAATATAATACAAGGGGCCTTGTCCTTTGCCTGGCGGAATAAATCGCGCACACGTGATGCACCCACACCCACAAACATCTCCACAAAATCGGAACCCGAAAGCGAGAAGAAAGGCACCTGCGCCTCGCCGGCAACGGCTTTGGCCAATAAGGTTTTACCTGTACCCGGCGAACCTACCAGCAATGCACCCTTAGGTATTTTACCACCCAGGTTGGTGTATTTTTTAGGATTCTTTAAGAAATCCACAATTTCCATTACTTCCTGCTTGGCTTCTTCCAAACCGGCAACATCGTTAAAGGTAACTGATACCTGTGCTTCCTTATCAAACAAGGTAGCTTTGGATTTGCCGATATTAAATATCTGCCCGCCCGGACCACCGCCCGAACCGCCTGACATACGGCGCATAATAAACATCCATAAGCCTATTACCAATAAGCCCATAAACACAATCTGCACAAACGGGTTGGAGAAGAAGCTTTCGTTTTCGGTATATATTATCTGCGTTTTTTGTGAATCAGGCAAATCCTTTTCGGCAGCGTATATTGATTGCTTTAAGCTCTCGGTCGATGCATCGGTAAAAATGTACTGTGCTGTTGGGCCACCAAAGCCTACTGTTTGTGGTTTGGTTGCATCATGATAGGTAACAGCAGCCCTTCTATTTTTTTTAGGGTCTAAGCTATCCGGTTTAATAAAAACTTCAGCAGTAACGTAATCGCCATTTTTATAGGCCAAAATATGGTCTACATCGCCCTTTTTAAGCATTTCGGTTTCAAAACGCTGGTAACTAATCACATTATCGCCGCTGCTGTTAAACAAGGTCACCATTACAATTAGCGCCACTATCAGCGTTCCGTATAACCAGAAAACATTAAACTTTGGCTGTTTAGTAGGTGGTTTTTTATTCGATATTTTCCTTATAGGTTTTGGTTTTTCCAATTTATTATCTTTCATTTCTTTACAAGCTCAAACTTACAATTTATTAATACACTGCGCTAAATATGCGCATCAGGCGCTTTTATAATTTTTTATTTCCGCATCGCCCCACAAATCCTCTACCCCATAAAATTCACGTTTGTCAGTCCTGAAAATATGTATCACTACATCCACGTAGTCCAGCAGTATCCATTCACTATATTCCAAACCCTCTTTGCGCCAGGGTTCCTGTTGTGTAGCTTTATAAATTTCTTCTTCTACACTATTTGCTATTGCTTTTACTTGTGTGCTTGAGTCAGCATGGCAGATAACGAAGTAATCTGTTACCGAACTATATATATTACGGAGGTCTAACCTGACAATATCATTACCTTTTTTTTCCTGCATGCCATGTATGGCCAATTCGGAAATGTAAGAGGATTCCTTTAACGCTTTGCTTTTTACCATCAAAAAGAATTAGTTTTGAACGAATATACTTTACAAATTATTATACTTTGCAAAATAACATAATTTCAGGATTATTTGTTGGACAAAATTTGATTACACTTAAAGAAGTTGACTCAACAAATACATTCCTTAAGAATACCTTGTCAAATTCCAAGCCATTGCCTGAAGGAACGGTCATTATGGCAGAAAGCCAGTTTGCAGGCCGCGGTCAACAGCAAAACCGCTGGAACAGCGAACCCGGCAAAAACCTTACTTTTAGCCTGCTGGTTAACCCAACTTTTTTAGCCATAGCCAACCAGTTTGATCTTAACCGTATAGTTAGCCTGGGTATACACAACGCCCTTGAGCCGCATTTGGGCGAAAAACTAAAAATTAAATGGCCTAACGATATTTATTACGGAGACAAAAAATTAGGCGGTATTTTAATTGAAAACATATTGCAGGGCAGCACCATAAAACATACCATTATTGGCGTAGGGCTTAATGTAAACCAGGATATTTTTCCCGATTGGGTGCCTAACCCAACATCCATAAAATTAATCTTACAAGCGGATTACGATTTAAAGGGTTTATTATCGGAGATTTGCAACAACATTGAAGCTTTATATTTGCAGCTTAAAGCGGGGCAAACCCAAAAGCTTAGAGATGCGTATTTAGATAATATTTATTGGCTAAACGAGTTTCATAGCTTTAAGGCCGACGGGCGTGTTTTTGATGGAACTATTAAAAACGTAAAAACCAGTGGCCTGTTAGTTGTGAACAACAGCTTTGATACAGAATTTGAGTATAACTTTAAACAAATTGAATTTTTAAACAGATAAACATGAGAAAAGTATTGTTATTGATAACGGTATTAATGGTAAGCGCAGGCGCTTATGCGCAGATAGAAGCACCTGTAAAATGGGCCTACGCGGCAAAGAGGATTAGCCCTACCGAAGCGGTTGTGTTTTTCAGGGCGACTATTGACGCCGGCTGGCACATCTATTCGTTAAATGTTAAGGATGGCGGGCCGATAAAAACCTCGTTTACCTTTGCACCATCAAATGATTATGTATTGGAAGGAAAACCCAGCGAGCCAACACCGGTTACCCACTATGAAAAATCGTTTAGCATGGATGTAAGTTATTTTGAAGGTTCGGTTACTTTTCAGCAAAAAATAAAGCTTAAATCACCCAATGCCACTGTTGTTAAAGGCCAGTTGGAATACATGACTTGTAACGACAGGAAATGCCTGCCACCAGAAGATGTGGATTTTTCTATCCCGGTAGGTAAATAAGCTTATTATACATGAAACTGATTAAAAACACCGGCTTTAAAAGGCATATTTTAATACTTTGCCTGGTTATAACCTGCTTTTTATTGTCGCTGCACTTACACGCGGCAGTTAAAACAGATACCGTATCATCAAGCGGTGTGCAGTTTACCACTATACCTACCGCTGCCGATAGTATTGCCATACGCAAGCAAATGAATGCCACAAAAGCGGCAACGGAGTCGGCTTTAGCGCAGGCGCAAAAAGCGAGGGATAAGGCAAATTCTATTAGTAACACTCAGCCGCAAACACTTTGGGAAATATTCTGGACAGGGGTTGCTTCAGGTTTTGGTGCATTCTTTTTGCCATGTATTTACCCTTTGTTGCCGTTAACTGTCAGTTTTTTTACAAAACTTGGTGGCAGCAAGGCAAAAGCCTCTATGTTATCGGTGCTTTACATGCTTTCTATCATCGTTATATATGTATCACTGGGCTTAGTGCTTACTATATTTTTCGGGCCTGATACAATGAACGCCATAGCAACAAGCGGGGTTTTTAATATATTAATATTTATAATGCTGCTGGTTTTTGGTATCTCCTTTTTGGGCGCTTTCGAAATAACCCTGCCAGGTTCACTCGTGAATAAAATTGATACCATGTCGGACAAAGGGGGTATCGTTGGAATATTTTTTATGGCCCTAACCCTGGTTGTGGTTTCCTTTTCATGTACAGGAGGGGTAGTTGCGGCCGATTTGGGCGCGGCATTTAGCAAGGGAGAAAGAATTGGTCCGGCAATAAGTATGCTGGGTTTTTCAACAGCACTTGCATTACCATTCACCATATTCTCCTTTTTTCCTTCGGCTATGCAAAGCCTGCCAAAATCGGGTGGGTGGTTAAACAACGTTAAAGTTGTATTGGGTTTTATCGAAATAGCATTTGCGCTTAAATTTTTATCGAACGTGGATCTGGCTTATCACTGGAACTGGTTTGATCGTGAGATATTTTTATCCCTATGGATTGCACTAGCATTTTTTCTTGGTTTTTACTTAATTGGCAAAATCAAGTTCTCGCATGATAGTGATTTACCTTATTTGTCCGTTCCGCGTTTATTTATCTCGCTTATTGTATTCGCGTTTGCCATATATATGGTCCCGGGCTTATGGGGTGCACCGCTAAAATCGATCAGTGCTTATCTGCCGCCTATCGGCACACAGGATTTTAACCTCTCGCAAACACCTGATGGGGATGTATCTGCTACTGCTGGAATAAACTCATCAGGCACAAAAGCACATAAATACGCTGAAACCTATAACCGCATAAAAACCCGAGGACTAAATGCCTGGTACGATTATGACGAGGCTTTACAGGCGTCTAAGGATGAACACAAGCCTATTATAATTGATTTTACAGGATTTAACTGTGTTAACTGCCGTAAAATGGAATCGGACGTATGGTCTAACCCTATAGTGTTTAAACACCTGCGTGATGACTTTATCCTGCTACAACTTGTGGTTGACGATAAAGCTGCGCTGCCTGTTAACGAGCAATATATATCAACTTATAGCGGCAAAAAAATAACAACACTGGGCGGAAAATGGAGCGATGTTGAGGCATCGAAATTTAATGTAAATTCACAGCCCTATTATGTTATCCTTAATAGTACAGGTGATTCGCTTGTTCCTGCACAAGGGGCCAATTATAGCGTGGATAATTACTTGAAATTCCTGGAAAGCGGTATTTCGGCCTATCAAAATAAGCCATAAAAATCATCGTCCTCACCAAAAATTAATGTAAATTCGCCCAAATTTGCAGTGCGTTGGCTTAGGCCCTTGCCTGCAAAGGTTTAAAGCAGGTTACAATTTTATAACGCTATGCAGCGTTCCTTTTTAAAATGACGCAGATTAAAAATATCGGGTTATATACCTCGGGCGGCGATGCGCCGGGCATGAATGCTGCCATTAGGGCAGTTGTGCGATCGGCATTATACTATAATATTGAAGTTACCGGCATACTCCGCGGCTATCACGGCATGATACGGGGCGAATTTCAGCCTATGGGCCGTAAATCCGTTTCTAACATTGTACAACGCGGCGGTACTATTTTAAAAACCGCGCGCAGCGATAGCTTTAAGACCCCCGAAGGCCGCAAATTAGCCTACGAAAAATTAAAAGAAAGAAACATTGATGCCCTCATAGGCATTGGCGGCGATGGCACATTTACCGGTGCAAAAGTGTTTGGGCACGAATATGATATACCTATTGTTGGCCTGCCCGGCACCATTGATAATGACCTGGTGGGTACAGATTTTACTATAGGCTACGATACCGCCATTAATACCGTGGTTGACGCGGTTGATAAGATACGGGACACGGCAGAATCGCACGACAGGCTGTTTATTGTTGAGGTAATGGGCCGCGATTCGGGTTTGATAGCGTTACGTACGGGCATTGCTGCCGGTGCCGAGGCCATACTTATCCCCGAAAATAAAACCGGCATGGCCGATTTGTTGTATAGGCTGGAAAATGGCCGTAAGGATAAAACATCGCGCATTGTTATTGCTGCCGAGGGTGATGATGCCGGCGGTGCTTTTGAAATTGGCAGGATAGTAACCGAAAGGTTCCCGCATTATGATACCCGGGTATCCATACTGGGCCACATACAGCGCGGCGGCAAACCTACCTGTATGGACCGCGTACTGGCAAGCCGCGTTGGTGTTGCAGCCGTTGAGGCTTTATTAGCAGGCCATCGTAACGAGATGATAGGTGTTATCCACAACGAAATATCCTATACCCCGTTTGAACACGCCATAAAACACACTGGCGAAATCAATAATAATTTTTTGAAGATAATTGAGATACTATCGCTGTAAAGCAAGTACACCTTTTAAGTTGACTTTCCCAAACACGCTATTGCGCAATAGCGTGAGCATGTTTGGCTAAAGCCAATGCTATTTTTTTTACAGTCCGTCACATAAATGTGACGGCAATGATAAAAATAAGCTTTCATTGCCGTTGGCTTCAGCCAACGGATTAAGGTTACAATTCCAAAAGGGCTTTAGCCCAAACCGGCGCTATATGGAATTAAACACATTAGCCATCATACCTGCCTATCCATTTAAACGCTATCTTTACCCACCAATGGATTACCAGGTTTATACATTAGCCAATGGCATCAGGCTATTACACAAACATTCGCCCTCAACTATAACTCATTGCTGTTTTTTGGTAAATGCCGGCTCGCGCGATGAGGACGAGCACAAGGAAGGCCTCGCGCATTTTATTGAGCACCTGCTTTTTAAAGAAACCGAACGCCGCAGCACCAACCAGATACTTAACCGCCTTGAACTGGTAGGAGCCGATTTAAACGCTTACACCACCAAAGAATACACCTGCATACATGCCTCGCTGCTAAAACAGCACCTGGAGCGTACGATAGATTTGTTTGAAGATATTTTGTTTCACTCCACCTTCCCGCAGGATGAAATGGAAAAAGAACGCGGCGTAATTTTGGATGAAATTGCCTCGTACCTCGATCAACCCGAAGAAGCTATACAGGATGATTTTGAAGAACTGCTTTTTAAAGACCACCCCATAGGTAAAAATATTTTAGGCACGCCCGATACGGTCGCGGTGCTGAACAAAACCGATATCGATAATTTTCTGCTGGCCAATTACAATACTTCCGAAATGATTTTCGCGGTATTTGGCGATTATGATTTTAAAACGGTAATTAAGCTGGGCGAAAAATATTTTGGTAAAATAACTGCCAATTCAACCCAAAAAAACAGGATAAAACCTTCCGCAACGGCCAGTGGCTTGCATACCATTACCAAGCCTATATCGCAAACGCATTGCATTATTGGCAGCCATGCTTATTCGTCATCAAACCCTAACCGTTATGGGTTGCTATTATTAAATAACCTGCTGGGCGGTATGGGCATGAGCAGCCGCTTGAATTTGGAGATACGTGAAAAGTACGGCATTGCTTATACGGTTGAATCAAATTATACTTCGTTAAGTGACACCGGTATTTTTTCGGTTTATTTTGGTACGGATACCGAGAAAAGCGCTAAAGCTTTAAAACTGGTGCATAAGGAATTAAAAAAACTACGCGACCAAAAGCTGGGCACTGTTTTGCTGCAACAGGCCAAACAAAAATTTATTGGGCAGATAGCATTAGCCGAAGAAAACCGCATGAGCCTGATTATTTCGATAGCCAAAGGTGTGCTTGACTTTGGGCACTCCGATTCGCTGGAGCAGGTATTTGCAAAAATAAACGCGGTTACTGCCGAACAATTGCTTGAAATAAGCAACGAAATTTTTGATGATAAACAGATGATAACCTTGTTATTTGAACCTAAGGATTAAACCCTTACTTTTGTATAATGAAGTACCCGATTATAGCATACGGCGACCCGGTTTTAAGAAGAAAAGCAACTTCTATTGAGCCCGATGAATACCCGCACATAAAACAGATTGTTGACGACATGTACGAAACCATGTACGCAGCCCATGGCGTAGGCCTGGCAGCGCCACAGGTTGGCCTAAGCATGCGTTTATTTGTTGTTGATGCTTCGGTTTTTGCAGAGGATGAACCCGATTTAAAAGACTTTAAAAAAGCCTTTATAAATGCCTGCATTTTAGAAGAAACCGGCGAAGAATGGGCATTTAACGAAGGCTGTTTAAGCATACCCGATATACGGGAAGATGTTTACCGCAAAGCGGTAGTTAAGCTATCCTATTACGACGAGAACTGGAAACACCACGAAGCTACCTTTAAAGGTATGGCAGCACGTGTTATTCAGCATGAATACGACCATATTGAAGGTAAACTATTTACCGATAAACTAAGCCCCCTACGCAAACGCCTTATCGAGAAAAAATTGAACGATATATCGAAAGGTGTTAATGTAGATGTGGAATATAAAATGAAGTTTCCGGCGGTAAAAAAAGGCCGCGGTTAATCGCCGGTTTGGCGGGCTTTATCGCCCTGGCTTATTTCATTAATTAAACTGCCCCATGCAAAAGGGTTTAACAGCGGGTTAGGCGTTATAGCATGCTGGTTTAATAAATTCTGATTTAAATACTGGTAATTGCCCTCCTGTATCTCCTCCCCATCTCGTGGTAAAACATTACTTAAAGCGGCAAGGGTGGTACGGTTAATATTCTTTTTGGCTATCTCCAAATCATCATCGGCAATTTTCAAGGTTAAAAAATCCTTTTTAAACTCATCTGTAGTTGCCCATGGAAATACGTGAAAAACCGGCAAATTAATAGTTTGCGAGTGCATCATTATTTTTACCGTATAGCTTTTATTAGCCACATTGGCAGGTATAATAACTGATGATGGCGCGTAGCCTACGCAGGTAAACAGCAGGGTATCTTTTTCATGCGCTACAAAGGAGAAATAGCCCTCGTAGTTAGAAATATTAACAACCTTATGGCTGGCTTTATTGGTAATGGTAACGTAAGGTACAATAGCCATTACGCTATCGGCATCATGGGTAATGCCGGTAAACTGCACAATAGGGGCATCCTGCTTTTGCGCGAAAGCAGCCAGGGTAACAAACAAAAATAAAATGCCTATAATGCGTTTCATTTTAAAATCAATTATTAACTAAAGTACCTTTATTAACGATAATTTGTTTCAAATATTGGGCAAAAGTATGCTAATACTGTATCACAACAGCGTAATTTAACAATACTTAACACTACCTTAAATTTTCGGGAAGCACAGCATTCGGATCATCAATATCCGTAAGGTTTATGGCTTCAATACCTGCAATTTCGGGAACTGCTTTTTTTATCGCCTGCTCAATACCTGCCTTTAATGTCATGATACTCATTGGGCATGAGCCGCACGAGCCCAGCAATTTAAGCCTGACGATATTTTCAGGAGTTATCTCCTCAATAGAAACATTCCCGCCATCAGCCTCCAGATACGGCCTTATCGTATCTAATGCTGCTTCCACCTGGTCTATTAAACTCATTTTAATTAACTTATATAAAAAGTAAAGTTATTAATTATTTACAAATTATTATTACCAAAAGCTTTTGCGTTTGATATGGACACCTGCTGGGCTACCCTGCGCGCCATATCTAAAAAAGCTTTTGATTGTACCGTGTATTCATCCAACACTATCGGTGTGCCCGCATCACCCGAATCACTGATGCTTTTTACCAGCGGTATTTCGCCCAAAAACGGCACATCCAACTGGTTAGCCAGCTTCTCGCCGCCGCCCTGGCCAAATATATAGTATTTGTTTTCGGGCAGTTCGGCAGGGGTAAAGTACGACATGTTTTCTACCACACCCAAAATAGGTACGTTAATGGCAGGCATCATAAACATGCCTATCCCTTTTTTTGCATCGGCCAGCGCCACATTTTGCGGCGTAGTTACAATTACCGCGCCCGTAACCGGGAAGGTTTGGCTAATGGTAATATGTATATCGCCGGTACCCGGTGGTAAGTCTATTACTAAATAATCCAAATCGCCCCAATCGGCATCGTTAAATAGTTGTTTTACCGCCATTGATACCATTGGCCCGCGCCATGGCACAGGTTGGTTTGGGTCGGTAAAAAAGCCGATAGATAATAGCTTGATACCATATTTTTCGATAGGCTCTATACGGGTTTTGCCTTCGACATTTTGGCTTGCCCTTGGCTTTGCACCTTCCAAGCCAAACATAATGGGGATAGAGGGGCCGTAGATATCGGCATCAATTAAACCTACTTTGGAGCCTGCCTTTGCCAAACCCAATGCCAGGTTTACGGCCACGGTTGATTTACCAACCCCGCCTTTGCCCGATGCTACGGCTATGATATTTTTAACCCCCGGTACACCGGTATTTTTTTGCGTGGTAACCTGCGAGGTCATGTTGATAGCAACCTCTGCATCCTTGCTCACAAAATAGCTGATAGCATTGCGGCAGGCATTTTCAATCATCGCTTTTAGCGGGCAGGCCGGGGTGGTTAATATCACCGAAAAACTTACGCGGTTGCCTTCAATTTGCACATCCTGTATCATGTTAAGGGTAACCAAATCCTTTTTTAAATCGGGTTCCTCAACATTGCTTAATGCCTGTAATACTTGCTCTTTTGTAATAGCCATAAATTACAGCAAATTTACTAAAACAGCGGGAAGTAGTGTCATGTGAATGATAAAATGCTTTTGGCGTAGGTGGTGCGGTGTCCCGATAGCTAACGGTGTATAATTAGAAGTGAAATGTTTTACAGTTTTGTACAAATAATGCCTATAAAATTTCATTAAATTTACAGTAGCCAAATCAATACCATCCAAATTTTATGAGCAGACGTGTCGGTTACATTATTATTTTTTTATTTACAATTAATAATTGCCGGGGAGATGTGCCTGCCCATATTATTAGGAGATTTAGACAAATAATTATATTAATTAAAGAGAACAAGGTTAATGAATTGTCTGCAATGGTGGAATATCCGCTTAAAAGAGAAAACCCATTGCCTGATATTAATTCACCTGAAAGATTTATTGTCTATTACCCAATATTAATTGATAAGGCGTTTAGGGCTAAAATTAGGCTTTATAATGACTCTGATATATTTGAACATCATGGTCAATACGGTCTGGTAGGTGGTCCATTTAGTGGCGAGGTATGGATAGATGAAAACGGTAAAATAGCAGCCATCAATTACAGCTCTCCAAAAGAAATAGAATTAAAAAATCAATTAACAAAGCAAATACAAGCACATATTTATCCTGCTATTAATTCATGGGTTGAAAATATATTGGTTTGCAGATCTAAAACCCTGTTAATAAGGGTCGATTCAACCAGTAAGGGGATAAGATATGTTTCATGGAGCAAAGGCCGGTCAATGTCAGAGAAACCAGATTTGATTTTAAACCATGGTGTAGAAGAAGCGCAAGGCACAATGGGTGGTTGGACATGGACTTTTAAAAATGGCGACTGGACTTATATTGTGGATGATGTAGAAATGTGTGAAAGCGATAAAGGGTGTGGTTGGTTTCTACGGTTATTTTATAAAGGAAAAATGCAATCTTCAATCAGTCTTAAAGAAACTAAATAAATTATGGGATCAAAAGCTATACAAGGCCCGCTTTGGGGTAAAAAGCCTCAGGATTGGGCAAGCATACAGGAACCTACCGGTAATGCCGGTTATGTGTTCGCTTTAAATTTTTTGCAAATACATGCCGGAGATAAACTGCTGGATGTGGGCTGCGGGTCGGGTTTGTTTAGTAGCCTCGCTTACCAAAAAGGCGCCGAAGTAACAGGCATTGATGCCAGCGACGAGCTGATTGCACAGGCAAAACAACGTAACCCCGCTATTAATTTTATTACCGGCGAAATGGAGGAATTGCCTTTTGGCGATGAATTGTTTGATATTGTTTGCGGGTTTAACTCGTTCCAGTATGCGGCAAGTAAAAAAATGCTTTGGCAGAGGCACATCGTGTACTGAAGGATAAGGGCAGGTTAACCGCCATGATTTGGGGGAATAAGTAAGATTGCGAAGCCGCAACCTATTTAAAGGCCGTAGGCAGCCTGTTGCCACCACCGCCGCCCGGTGCGCCGGGGCCATTCGCGCTTTCGGAAAACCAGTTGTTGGAGAAAACTTTGCAGGAAGTAGGGTTTATCATAACTAAGCAGGAAGATGTTACCTCGGTGTGGGATTATCTTGATTTGGAAACGGCTTTAAAGGGCCTGTTATCAGTCGGCCCGGCGGCAAAAGCCATTGAACTCAATGGTTATGAAGTGGTGTATAAAACGGTTAGCGAAGCGGCGCAGCCTTATGTTAAGGGCAACGGGCATGTGGTATACAATAACAAGTTCAGAGTGGTTATTGCCGAAAAGTAGCTTAAATCTCGAATTTAATTTTTTATATATGTATTAATATAGTTATATGAGTTTCTGGAAAAAGAAAAAACAAAGTGATGTTAATAAACCGGTAGTTAATCCCGGATTGAAAAATGCTTTTAAAAAGTTCTACTTAAACAGGTCCGAAACAACATTGCAAGTACTTTCAAATGAAATTAACACTGCAACATTTTTGGTTTTGATAAATACTGCTGAAATGAATTATACCAAATCAGATGAAAGCGGTAAAGTAACGGTTGAAAAAGGAAGTAAAATAAAATTCTTAAATACATTTGATGAGCATAATAATCCGTTCTTGCCAGTGTTTACTGATTGGGCAGAAATAGATTTATGGTTGAAAAGCCGTGAAGGTGTAGCAGGTTGGATGATGACTGTAGATGATATTTTTGCTGTTGTACGTAGCAGTAATTATAGCGGTTTAGTTATAAACCTATGTACTGATAAATGGCAAATGACCAAAGATCAAATCGACATTTTTATAAAAGAAACTAAAAATTAGTTTGTTATTGATGTATTTATCATTCCATTAGCGTAATGAAATTATCCGCACTTACCGATTACCTGGAAAGCCTGGCCCCGCTGGCTTTCCAGGAGGATTATGATAACTCCGGCCTGATAGTCGGCAACCCCGCACAGGAGGTTTACCAGGCACTTATATCGCTTGATTGTACCGAGGCTGTAGTTGATGAGGCTATTGCCAACAATTGCCAGGTAATTATATCGCATCATCCCATTGTTTTCAGGGGATTGAAAAAATTTAACGGCAAAACTTACGTGGAGCGCGTGGTTGAAAAGGCTATCCGCAATAATATCGCCTTGTATGCCATCCACACCAACCTGGATAACGTGGCAAACGGCGTGAACGAGCGTATTTGCGAAACGCTGGGTTTAACAAACACCCGCATACTATCGCCCAAGCCTAACTTATTAAAAAAGTTGGTTACGTACGTACCCACCGCGCAGGCCGACCAGGTGCGCAATGCCTTATTTCACGCCGGGGCAGGCAACATCGGCAATTACAGTGAAACCAGCTTTAACGCCGAAGGCAAAGGCACTTTTAAAGGCAATGAGTACACCGACCCCTACGTTGGCGAGCCGGGCATACGGCATACCGAGGATGAGATAAGGATAGAAGTGATTTACCCGGCCAACATCGAAAGCAAAATTTTGATGGCGCTGGTACTGGCACACCCTTACGAAGAAGTGGCTTATGACTTATATAACCTTACCAACCAAAACCAGCAGGTAGGCTCGGGCATGATAGGCGAGCTGGAACTGGCTATAAACGAAGAAGCTTTTTTAGCTGATGTAAAAGAAAAAATGAAGGCCCACGTAATAAGGCACACCGCCTTAACCGGCAGGCATATTAAAAAAGTGGCTGTTTGCGGCGGGGCGGGCGGCTTTTTATTAAAGCATGCCATAGCTGCCGGAGCGGATATTTTTATTACTGCCGATTATAAATACCACGAGTTTTTTGATGCCGAAGGCAAAATTGTGATAGCGGACATAGGGCACTTTGAAAGTGAACAATTTACGCAACAATTATTGTATGAAATAATTAAGAAAAAATTTAGTACCTTTGCCGTCCGTTTAACAGACATAAATACAAACCCCGTCAAATATTACATTTAATGGAACAAACCGTAGAACAAAAGCTTAAAGCTTTATACGAGCTACAAACTATCCACACCAAAATTGATAAAATTCGCCAGGTTAGAGGTGAATTACCTATGGAGGTTGCTGATTTGGAAGATGATGTTGCAGGCCTTGAAACCCGCATACAAAAAATCAAATCGGAGCTGGATGATTTGGAAGACGATATAGTTACCCGCAAAAACCTGATTAAGGATGCACAAGCCAACATAAAAAAATATGAAGGCCAGTTGGAAGAAGTAAAAAACAACCGTGAGTATGATGCAATTTCGAAAGAAGTTGAAATACAAGGCTTGGATATACAGGTTAGCGAAAAGAAAATAAGGGAATTTGGTTTTGAAATTGTTTCAAAAACCCAGATTTATGAAAAAGCCCTTGCCGACCTTGACGCACGTAAAAGCGACCTTGACGCCAAAAAAGCTGAATTAGGTACTATTACTGCCGAAACTGAAAAAGAAGAAGGCGAATTAACCACACAAGCCGAAAAAGCAAAAAATGGTATTGAAGAACGTTTATTAGTGGCTTACACCCGCCTGCGCCAAAATGCAAAAAATGGCTTAGCGGTAGTAACCATCAAACGCGATTCATGTTCAGGTTGCTTTAACCAGATACCTCCACAGCGCCAGTCGGACATCCGCCAGCGTAAAAAAATAATCGTTTGCGAACATTGCGGCCGTATATTGGTAGATGAGCAAATGGCAATGGAAGCTGAAGGCGTAACTGCTTAAGCCCCCGGCCCCCTGAAGGGGGAGTGAATAAAAAAGTTTTAAAGGCGCTTGTTGAGCGCCTTTTTTTGTTTTATGCTTTCTCGTGCGCCAGTTTAACAATATCTCTTACTTCTAAAATCTGCTCATCGTAGCCCAGCAGCGTGGCGTTTATCATGGCCTGGCCAAGTTCGGCGAGGGTGCTAACCATATTACTGGTAAGTGCCCGGAATATGGGGTATAACCACGACATATATTTATAATACGGCAGTACATTTTTTAAGCCGGGCGTAGGGTGCATATAGCCCGGCCTGAAATTGTAAACTTTTTTAAAGGGCAGCTTCATTAAATCATTTTCGGTTTTGCCTTTTACGCGCGCCCACATTACGCGGCCTTTTTCGGTGCTGTCGGTACTGCCGCCTGATACGTAGCAAAAAACCATATCGGGGTTTAGCTTGCTTAAGGTCTGGGCAAAATTAAGGGTGAGGGTATAGGTCATTTTGTAATACTCCGGCTCCTTCATCCCAACGGATGAAACACCGAGGCAAAAATAACAAGCATTATAACCCGCAAGCTGGTCTTCAATGGCTGATAGATCAAAAAAATCAGCATGGATAATTTCCTTAAGCTTTGGATGCACAACACCGGATGGTTTGCGGTTAATGATTAATACCGCATCTACCTGCGGATGGTTTAAACATTCGTGCAGTACGCCTTCGCCAACCATGCCGGTTGCGCCGGTTATTATTGCTTTGATTTTCATATTTTTTCTATTTCTGTCATTCTGAGCGATAGCGAAGAATCTGTACGGCGGTGCACCAAGCGACAGATTCTTCGCTATCGCTCAGAATGACAGGTTTATTTATAAACTTATCCCCGTCCCGTAAGGAAAAAACGCATTTATATTTACCGGCAATTTGCCCAATGGCTTCATCTGCTGTATAATTATTTTTACTGCGGATTGCTGCAACTCGTCGCTCATTTGGTAGGCAACCAGCAATGCGCCTGCTTTCTCGATACCCGGCAAGCCTGCAATGGTATAGGCATTTGCAAATACGCTGATTACGGTATTTTTTTGTGCTGCCAATTGGGTTATCAGCAGTTTAACATTATTATCGTAATCCAGTTTGCTTGCGGGGCGGGTACGGGTATCATTTATACTTACAAATACCTGCGGGTATTGCTTTAATGCCTGCCGCAAGCTGTTTAAATCGCTAACCGAGGCCGTTTTGCCAACCACAAAAAAGGTGCTGATAGGGTACCATCTTGATAAATCTTTCTGAAAAACGGTAAAGTTATCAACCCCGATGCTGATGATGGCTGTTTTGCGTAAGGGGCTAAGCTGTACGGATGCCGCATTACCTTTTAACAATGTTACTGCAGCATCGCTTAATTGCTGCACCAGGTCCTGCTCGGCGGGGCGGTTTAAATTGGCAACTAAATTTGCTATCGGCGTTTCGTGGTAATGATTTAAGCCGGACCAGTATTTGGCGGCCAGTACTTTTTTAACGCGCTGCTCAAACTCATCTTTTGCAATTTCATCTTTGCGTATTGCTTTGCGGATAAGTTTTATCGCCCTATCCGAATTTTGCGAAAGCTCGATGATATCATTCCCCGCTAAAAACGCGCGTACATCGGCATCTCCGTTCGGGAAATATTTAACTACGCCTTTCATCTCCATTGCATCAGATACCACCAGGCCTTTAAAACCCAACGAATCTTTTAATATGCCATTTACAATTTTGCGCGATAGGGTTGATGGCAGGTGTGGTGTGTTATCTAAAGCGGGTATATCCATATGAGCTATCATAATGCCGCTAATCCCTGCTTTTATCGCTTCGCGGAAAGGATACTCTTCCAATGAATCCAACCTCGCCCGGCTAAAAGGCAACAGCGGCAAATCCAGGTGCGAATCAACATTTGTATCGCCATGGCCGGGGAAATGTTTGGCGGTGGTTAGTAAACCGGCATCCTGCATGCCTTTTAAATAGGCAATACCCTTTTGCGCCACGTTGTATTTGTTATCGCCAAACGAGCGGTAGTTTATTACCGGGTTATCAGGATTGTTATTGATATCCATATCGGGGCCAAAATTCATTTGCATGCCCAGGCGTTTGAAATCATAAGCCACCTGCTGCCCCATTTTATAAATCAGCGTATTATCCTGTATCGCCCCTAAGGTCATTTGATAGGGATAGGATATGGTTGAATCCAGCCGCATACCTATGCCCCACTCGCCATCCATGGCAATTAACAGTGGCACACGTGATATTTTTTGGTAACGGTTAATCAGTTGCGCCTGCCGCACCGGACCGCCCTGGAAAAAAACCAGACCGCCAATTTGTTCATTTTTTATAACAGTGGCTACCGAATCTTCATAAGCCTGCCCCAAATTGGTATGCGCGCGAACAAAAAATAACTGCGCCACTTTTTGCCGGCGGCTCAGTTTTTTAAATACCGAATCGACCCAGTGGTTTTGCTGGTTTAACGATTCTATATAGCTTTTTTGCTGCGCCGAAGCCTTAAATATTATTGCAGAAAATAATATTATTGATATAAAGCAAATGCCTTTTTTGAACTTAACCATAAGCCAAATGTAGCTTAAATGGCATGATTTTAGACAGCTTGCTTAAAAAAAGATAGTCCGCTGAATAAACCTTTGGATTAATTTTTACTCTATGTGTTTATAAATTAATTTGCAATGAAAAAAATTCTCTTACTTATGACTATAGGCTTGCTGGTTGCAGGCACAGTTAGCGCACAAAATTATTATTACGGGCCACCCCCACGCCGCCATTATGTAAGGCGCCAGGCACGCCGCCCCGAATACGACGATTTTTACCGTGTAAAGGTTGGTTTAACCGGTGGTGTTAACATTGCCAATACCGTTAGTGGTTACAATTCTAACTACAGCACAGGAACTATTGCTGGTTATAATGTGGGTATGTATTTTGATGTACCGTTGATTTATCCTTTGTCGTTTGAACCGGAAGTTTTGTTTTCACAAAAAGGTTTTTCGGCAAATACCGCCGACGGGCACTTAATTTCGCGCTCAAATTATATTGATGTGCCTTTGCTGGCTAAATTCCGCTTAGCGCCGGGCTTCAACTTCTTAATCGGTCCGCAGGTTTCCTTCCTGCTGAATACCACCAACACTTATGGTGATGGCTTTAATGTTGTAGACCAAGACCATTACAATTATAATGGTAACACAACATTTTTAGATGGTGTTATTGGCTTTAGCGTTGATATTAACCCTGCTGTTGAATTACGCGCAAGGTACACTATCGACTTAAATGAAGATGACGGCGATGGGACTTACGTTCCTGATTACCGTAACCAGGTATTCCAGTTAGGCTTAGGATTTAAGTTTTAAGTTAGTGATTAGAGGTTAGTGATTGGAGATTAGAAATATCTTTAATTTTTTCCTTCTCAAATAAAATAATAAGAGGTTAGTGGTTGTAGATTAATTAAATCCCAATCACTAACCTCTTTATATTTCATAGCCATATAACTCAAATATCGGCATCCAAAATTCCAGGTGCAGGTGCCAGGCGTGGCAACCAAAGGGCAATTCGGTATTATTAATAAACAGGGCATGCTTAGGGTAAAACTCGAAGGAAAACTGCAAAGCCTCTTTGTATTTGGGTATATTTAAATTTACGCGGCGGCGGTTTACCTCTATACTCCAAAAAATATCCTCGTTAAATTTATGATTATCCAGTTGGTTGTAATGCGCTATTTGTTTTTTGTGCGAGAGGCATAAATCATAAAATCGCTGCGTTCGCCTTAGTGAAAATCCGCCATTGCCCACCTTATACTCAAACTGTTTATCGCTGGGCAAACCATCTTTTTGAATATTATAGAAGGTGTGAAAATAGTGCTGAAATATTGATTTTGCAGCTTTAAACACATCGGGATAAGGATGTGCCTTTATCCAGGGCGCACCTACGTAATCAATAGGTTGTTCGCACCAATACAACAAATCATCCCTGAATACAAAGGCATCAAGCTGGTGTATCAAAATATGCTCGTAAGCTAAAAATCGCTCATAAAATATACTATCGAGCATCAGGCGGTTATAGCCCTGCACGTTTTTAAAGTAATCGTTATCAAAACTAACTACATCAAAAAATGGGTATTTTGTCGTTTCGGCGGACAAAACCAGGCTTTCGGGCTTTATGGCGATAATGGGGTGTGATGATAATACCTTGAAGCATTGCTCAAGGGCAATAGCTTCGTAAGCCGAAAGGGTATCCTTATAAAATGGTATAATAACTGCTACAGGTTTCTCGCCGGCCATAATTAATTATCGGATGTAGAGACGCAATACTTTGCGTCTGAATGAAAATTGTCAGTCATTTTTGCGCTTCAAATATGCAGATTATTTAAACCGATAATGGTAATTTGCGCTTTCTACCAATGTTACGAATATAATTAATGATTTCAATTATCATATCCTCGGCTGATGCCGCCATGCTTAACGATGTTACCGCTAACATTGCGGCAACTATTGGCGCACCCTACGAGCTTTTAGCAGTTGATAATAGCAAAGGCCAAAAAGGCATTTGTACCGTTTACAACGAAGGCATAAAAAAGGCTAAATACGATATTGTGTGCTTTATGCACGAGGATATTATTATCCAAACCCAGGGCTGGGGAAACACCTTAATACGGATTTTTAAGGATAACCCCGAGATTGGGTTGGTGGGTATTGTTGGCGGTTCGTATAAACCCGTAGCGCCGTCGGGTTGGGGTGGTTTGGGTGTAAATAATGTGTATGCAAACATTATACAATCGTACAAACACTCGGATAAAGAAGACCTGCCCTATTACCGCAACCCCCGCGACAGCAAATTAGAACCTGTTGCCTGCGTAGACGGCGTTTTTTTAGCAAGCACCAAAAAGATAGCAACAGAAATACCTTTTGATGAAGTTACTTTTAAAGGTTTTCATGGGTATGACCTTGATTTTTCACTGGCCGTTGGGCAAAAATATACTGTCGCGGTTACCTTCGAGATATTACTTAAGCACCTGTCCGAAGGCAGTTATTCACGCAGTTGGATGGAGGATAACCTAATCTTGCACAAAAAATGGCTGGAGTACCTGCCGGTTAATGTGGAGGGATTTAGTTTGAAAGATTGCATATATGTAGAGAAGTTTACCTTCAGGGAGTTTATAAAGGAAATGGTGAAATTTGGCTACCCCATGAGCGCCACCAAAGCCGTGCTACAGCAAAATAAAGAGAAGTATATGGCTATGGACAGGATACTTTACTGGAAACTGCAGTTTTATATTTTGAAGATATATTTGAAGGGGGATAAATAGCAATACTACTGTCATTCTGAGCGATAGCGAAGAATCTGTCGTTTGGTGCACCACTTTACAGATTCTTCGCTATCGCTCAGAATGACAAATCTCTTATACTTCCACCCCAAAACCCTCAAACACCGGTTTCCAAAATTCAATATTTTTATCCCAGCCGTGGCAGCCGAAAGGCAACTCGTCGTTATTAATTGTTAAGGCGCGGGCGGGATTGGTTTCAAAAGCAAAATGCAGGGCTTTTTTTAGGCTGGGTATTTTTAGTCGTTTAGTTTTGCGGTTAAGCTCGATGCTCCAAAAAATATCTTCGTTAAACCAGGGATGGCGCAGGGCGATGTAATGTTCGATAGTCTCGCGGTATTTAACGCAGTATTGAGCAAACAGGCTTACCCTGCGTAATGATAAGCCGCCATTACCTACACGGTTTTGTAGTTGCTTGCCTAATTTGGGCATGCCATCCTTATATTTAACGTTGTAGCGTACATACAGGTAGTTCTTGATCTTTGATATGGCTTTATTAAAAACACCCTTAGGCGGCTTTAAACTCAACCAGGGTGCGCCAATATAATCGTACCCCAGGCCACACCAGTAATTTAGCTTGTCCGAAAATATAAAGGTATCCAACTGGCATATCAGTATGTACTCGTAATCGGAAAAGCTGTTGTAAAAGCCTTCGGACATCAGCAGGTTATTATAGCCGTGTACGCTTTCAAAATAATGATCGTCAAAACTTTGGGTTGATATGTTTGTGCCGGCAGTTAGCGGCGAAACATCAAGCGATTGCGGCTTAACCATAATAATGGGGTAAGCCGATAAAATTTGCTTGCAGCGGTTTAACGAAATGCTTTCGTAAGCAGATAATTGTGTTTTATAAACGGGTATTATAACAGCTACCTTTTTTTGTTCGTTCATAAAACTGCGGTGGAGTTAGTCGACGTTAAAGGTTTGCATATTGATGAGCCTGTTGTATAGGCCGTCATTGGCAATTAATTGCTGGTGATTCCCCTGTTCCACAATGCGGCCGCCTTCCAACACAACAATAATATCGGCGTTTTGTATGGTGCTTAAACGGTGGGCGATGATAAGCGAAGTACGGTTTTTCATCAGGTTATTCAAGGCATCCTGCACCAGTTTTTCCGATTCGGTATCAAGGGCTGAGGTCGCTTCATCCAGTAACATAATTGGCGGGTTGTTTAAAACCGCGCGTGCAATACAAATACGCTGGCGCTGCCCGCCCGAAAGCTTGGTACCGCGATCACCAATATTGGTTTCGTAACCTTTTTCGGTTTCGATGATAAAGTTATGAGCGTTGGCTATTTTGGCTGCCGCTATTACCTGCTCCATGGTAGCGTCCTCTTTGCCGAAGGCGATATTGCCAAAAATGGTATCGTTAAATAAAATTGATTCCTGGTTTACGATGCCAAAAAGCGAACGAAGCGAATCGGCAGTTACGGTTTGGATATCAACACCATCAACATCAATCTCGCCGGATTGCGGTATGATAAATTTGGGTATCAGATCTATCAACGTTGATTTCCCACCACCCGACGGGCCGATAAGCGCTACGGTTTTACCTTGCGGTACGGTTAAATTAACGTTTGATAATATCTGTTTTTCGCCATAGGCAAATGATACGTTTTTAAACTCGAGCTTATCATGGAAACCGTTTATGGTAACCGCATTTGGCGCATCAACAATGGCAGGCCTTTCATCAATAAGCGCCAATACACGCTCACCGGCGGCAATGCCCGAGTGTATATTGCTAAAGGCATCAGACATGGCTTTTGCCGGCCTTGTAACCTGCGAAAATATAGCTACATAGCCAATAAATAAAGCCGCGGTTAAACTGGAGTGAGTATCCATAATAAGATAGCCGCCATACATAACAACACCCGCAACCATAACTATACCTAAAAACTCGGACATAGGCGAGGCCAGTTGCTGGCGGCGTGCCATAGCGCGAATGATGGCCGAATACTTTTTATTTTCATTATCGAATTTGTTCTTGATAAACTGTGTGGCATTAAATGCTTTAATGATACGTATACCCGACAATGCTTCGTCGAGGTTGCTGATCATGTTGCCGTAGCTTTGCTGCGAACTAACCGCCTGCTGTTTTAAATTTTTAACAATACGTGCTATAGCAAAAGCTGAAATAGGAATAAATAACAGCGAAAAAATAGTAAGCTGCAGCGACATAAGGAACAACGCCGCCATATACACCACTAAGGTTAATGGTTCTTTAAATACTACCTGCAAGGTGGAGGTAACCGAAAATTGCACTACCTGCACATCTGATGCTATTTTAGAAATGATATCGCCCTTGCGCTCGTTATTAAAATAGCCCAGGTGCATATCCATTACATTGTTAAATACAGTTTTGCGCAGATTAAGTAATGTATGCACCCTTAAATTTTCCATGGTGCGCTGTGACAGGTACCTGAAAAAATTGGCTAGCAATGCCGAAACTACGATGGCACCGCAACCAAAAACCAGGGCATTGAAAGGACCGTAACGCTGTATAATGTAGGGTACATAATAATTGTATTCGGCCATAATACTAAAAGTTTTTGGTTTTACTAAAATAGCCTGAGCCGTTTCAACATGCTTACCTAAAAACAGTGCTTGTAACAGCGGGGCTAATAGAGCAAGGTCGAGGGTACTGAATATGATGGAAAACAGGGTATATATAACGTAGGGTATGGCAAATTTTTCAATTGGTTTGGCAAAGGAAAGCAGCCGGAAATAAGTTTTCATTAATTATAAATAAACTGCAAAGCTAAAAGTAATTACGTAATTACACTATCATAAAACAGATAGCCGTGTTTAAACTGGCTTACAAACCCCACTCTTCCCCGCCAAAGTCATTAAACTAAGGATTTCAAGCAATTCATGGTTGATAAAAATCAGTTGGTTAACTATCGCGCTCCGTCTACTCACCCCGAAATCGCTACGCTTGTCGACCCTCTCTTCGCCTGCGGCGGAAAGAGGGTAAACATCTTTTCCTTAACTTAATGCCATTGTCCCCGCCCCAAGGCGGGAATCGCACTATGCCCCGCTTTTGTGCATGGCTAATATTTCCTGTACCGCTGCCCATACATTTTCAACACTTATTATACTTATACACGGGTAAGGTTCGTGGGGCTGGGTTTCAAAAATGCAGTTCCAGTTGCAGTTAAAACATTCCATTTTTTTGTAAACGCAGGTTGGTTTATGACCCATTTGTTGCGGGTATGGGGCAAAACGTCCAAAATGCCCTCCGCCTAAAATACAAACGCATGGCGTTTGCGTGGCAGCGGCTATGTGCACGGCACTGGTTTCGTTGCTGATTACCAGAGTTGCCGACGCGATTAATTGTACTAACTGCGGCAATGTGGTTTTGTAAGTTAAATCATTAACGCTTCCAGGCGGGAGGTTAGTGCTTAGGTATTGAGCTGTCTCTATTTCGCTAACTGCACCAGCGAGATAAATAGGCTGTTGGCTGTGTGTTTGGATAAGTTTTATCAGTTCCAAAAACTTTTCCTTTTCCCAACTTCGCTTACTGATGCCCGCGCCGGTGAAAATGACGATACCTTGTTTGGTCGTATTGTGGACCGGGGTATATGGCGCATTTAAATCAATTTTTTGTTGTAAAACCGTTTTGAAAAAAAACTTCGTTCGATCGAACTCAAAATAAATATCAGTTGGCAAGGGCAACAATTGTGTATAAAATTTATCCGTTTTGATCTTATATTTTTCTTTTATGCCCTCGTTATCGCCTGCAAAACCTATGATTTGTTTGGCTGCGGCGAGGGCAGCCAATCCATCGTTAATCAGCAGGCGGGTATAGGCGGGTTGTAAAACCAGTTGGTAATTCCGCTTAAATAATTGCCAGCCAAGTTTGAGGGTTTGTAGGGGCGATTCGTAAAGATTATACGGTTTTATAAAGGTTAACGTGTTGATAAAGGCTGCATCATAAGTTATGGCAATATCTTTATAGGCTTCGTTACCCAGCAAATCAATCTGATAATCGCTATAAGATTCCGAATTCTTAATCACCTCCAAAAAATTACGGAACAGGATATAATCGCCAATGGCATCGGTCTTAATAATAAGCAATCGCTTTTTTGGCGACCGGAATTTCGCCATAAACCTGAATAGCGCCGAAACCCTGAACAACACAAAGCGCGTTAGCCTGAATAAGTTGCGGTTTTTAATTTCCATCGCTGTAAACTATACGCCGCTTTTGGGCTGATATTTTGCCGGGTTAAGCCGCATTTTCAGCAGTCTGAATCGGTACCTGAACCAAATAAGCGGCCCGTGGTATTTAAAAATAAGCGCCGGCTGGTCCTTTTTAAAAAGGGTATCAATTTTCATTGACGAAAGGCCTGTATAATTAAATTCGGCTATAGTGAGGTCGATAAATTTGAAATGGAAATCCTTGTCGCGCCAGCATTGTATGTTCAGCAGGTGGTCGGCTGTGATGGGGTATTTGGTGTTGTATTTATACTTTTTAAATACGGCAGTGGGGTAAACAATGGCCTGGTGGCAAATGGTATCCTTAGCATGTTTATAAGCGCTAACCGGGCCGGGCGTTTTTTTGCCTTCAATAATCACCCTGCCATAGTAAATCGCCGAAGGATCACTGATTTGGTAAAGCATCTCCGAAAAATCATCAAAAAGCTCATCATCCGCACCTAAAAAATACACCCGGTCGCCGCTGATGTGCTCCAGGCCTTTGTTCATGGCGTAGTATATGCCTTTGTCGGGCTCGCTTTGCCAGTAGCGTAATTTGTCTTCGTTTGCCTTTAACAAGTCTATTGTGCCATCGGTACTGGCGCCATCAATTACAATTATGTTTAAAAAGGGGTATGTTTGTTTATAGATACTGTTTAAGCATTTTTGCAGGCAGCCCGCAGCATTAAAAGTTACTATGATGATAGAAACTTTTGGTAGTGTATTTTTGCCGGCGCTGCTAACAGTCATTATCGGGGTATAAATTAAAGAACCCGGTAAATATATGTAATCATCGTATGATAATTAAGGAAGAACAGGGTTTAAAAACTGCTAACGGCGGTATATCGGTAGTTATTGTTACCTATAACGCCGCGGCACATCTTCAAAAATGCCTGGATAGTATTTTCGCCCAAAAATATCCTGACATCAGCGTTATTATTATTGATGGCGCCAGTACCGACGGCACCGTGCAAATATTACAGGATAACACCGCTAAAATTAATTTTTGGCTGAGCGAAAAGGACACGGGTATTTATGATGCCATGAATAAAGCTTTGAAACACATCAATAACCAATGGGTATATTTTTTGGGTTCAGATGATGAATTACTGCCTGCTTTTTCCGATTTCGCCAGTGAGTTAAAGGATTCATCGGCTATTTATTATGCCAATGTGCTGCACAAGGGCATAAAACGTTCGGAACTGGTAAGCCCGTATTATATGGCCAAGGTGGGCATTTATCACCAGGCCATTATTTACCCGGCATCAGTATTTGCTGAATATACCTATAACCCCGCTTATAAAGTAGCCGCAGATTATGCTTTGAACATGCGTTTGTATAAAGATACCCGCTATCATTTTGAGTACAGGGATATTATTATTGCCAATTATAATCATACCGGCGTATCGGCTACGGTGGTTGATGTGGCTTTTGAAAAGGATAAGGCCAGCCTTATTTTAAAGAACTTTGGGTTTAAGATTTGGGGGCGGTATATGTTCAGGCTGATTAAGGCTAAGCTTGGGGTTGGGAAAAAGTGAGGATGGTGCGGAAAACACCGACCACAGGCTAAAGTTTCAAGTGCAGGCTGAAATAGTCCGTTAAACCCCACCCTTCCCCGCCCCGAGGCGGGAATCGCACGTGGCCGATGCTTTTGAACGCGCTCCGTTTACTCACCCCGACTACGCTACGCTGGTCGACCCTCTCTCGCCTGCGGCGGAAAGAGGGTAAAGCAATTTTTTCTTTAATTATTCAGCGTTGCAGCTATCGCTTCATCTGTTACCTTTTCCATTATTTTATAGCCAATTACGTTTGGGTGGGTGCCGTCGATGGTTTGATTAGGTTTTTGCATGCCGCGGTCGTCGGCAAGAGGTGTCCAGTAATCCAGCAGGGTTAGGTTATTTTCGGCGGCGTAGCTTTTGACGATCTTATTGAAGGCGACGATTTTATCGGGGTAGGCATTAATGGGCAAATATTCGCACAAAATAACCTTGATGTGATGCAATTTCGCCAGCTCCACCATCGATTTAACGTTGTTCATGATGCTTTCGTAAGTTATGTGCCCGGTACTGGAGCCGATATCATTACTACCAGCCAGTATAATTACCGCCTTGGGTTTAAGGTTGATAACATCCTGCTGAAAACGGATAAGCAGCTGCGGTGATATTTGTCCGCTGATGCCGCGGTCGATATACAGTTTATGGCGGTTGAAATAGTCAGAATCTCGTGTTTTCCAGAACTCAAAAATAGAACTTCCTAAAAACACTACCCGGTTTTCATTTGCAGCCGGCGGCGGTAATGTTTTATCGGCTTCGGCATAATGGTGCAGGGCAGCCCAATCATCTTTGTAATCTTCTTTTACAATAGCAGTATGCTTTTTTAGAGAGTCGGTGCCTTGTTGCTGGGCAAATGCTGAGGTGGATAACAATAGCGCGGGAAGGAGGGTGGCTAGTTTCATAGGTAGATTTGATGGTTTACGAATTAAGATTTTTTTCGTTTATCATTCAGATGGTGCGGTGATTTCTATGACAATACCAAAGGATTAATATAATTTTTTTGATAAGGCATTCCGGTTTTGACGACAGCGAATATTCTATGTATTAGTTTATTCCGAATGGCGTTTAATAT
>Ga0302304_10000262_pt1 | contig 34805 bp, 49 predicted proteins | sample III_Palsa_E2_2_FD_198769 | JGI IMG/M metagenome (GOLD analysis project Ga0302304, IMG submission 198769) | Peat permafrost microbial communities from Stordalen Mire near Abisko, Sweden - III_Palsa_E2_2 | ecosystem: Environmental > Terrestrial > Soil > Palsa > Peat permafrost | place: Sweden...
GGCTTCGGTGTGCTCCTCCAGCAAACCACTGCTAACCAGCGCGCGCAAATGGTAGTAGAGCCCATCAGCTGGCCGCCCCATCTCGGCAGCCAATTCGGCAACGGTGGTCGGACTCGCCAACGCTTCCAGGGTCATGACGATCTCCATACGCGTCGGCGAGGCGAGCATGGCTATCTGGTCAGCACTTTCGATTAGTCCACGTATTTGTTTGCTCTGTGCCATTAGACCACTTGCGTGTTTTGAAAATTCGTTGAATTATTCAATCAATGATGGATTTCGGCAAGCATTGAAATCTTCGTGGGAGGAAACTGTGCACTTCAGGCGATCTATTCGGGTGATGTTCGGCACTCTGGCCCTGCTGGCCTCGATTGCCGCATCCGCGGGCACGGCAAAAACGGTGCTGGCACGCTACAAGGCCGTCAGCGGCGGGGCACGCTGGGACACCGTGAGGACACTGCAGGTTACCGGTACCGATTCGTCTGGTGGTCTAAGCGGTGCCTGGCGCGCCACGCAGGATCTCGTGACCGGCCGCTCCAGCGATGCATACAAGCTGGGGCCGATTGACGGCGCCGATGGTTACGATGGCACTTATGCGTGGCGCCGCGATCCCGGCGGCGAAATTGCCGTGCTCGATGCACCCAGTATTCTGCGCCATGCGTGCAGCCAGGCATGGCTCAATGCGCGTGCTTACTGGTATCCATCGCGCATCACGGCCAGCTATGGCGCGATCGAACAGCGCCGGCTCGACGGACATCGCTACCAGGTCGTCAAGGCAACTCCCGCTGGAGGCGACCCGCTGGCGTTGTGGTTCGACACCGATTCGGGCCTGCTCGCGCGTGTCGTATGGCAGCAGGGGGAGCACACGATGACGTCAACCCTAGATGATTACCGCGAGACCAACGGCCTGCGCCTGCCCTATCACCTCGCGATCGACCTGACCGACGCTGCCGGTCGTACCGATCCGCGCCGGCGTATTGAATTCCACTACCAAGACATCGCCACGAATGTCTCCGCTAACGACGCGGACTTTGCCATACCGCGGATGTCCGCGACTGCGCACGTCGCCAATCCCGCGGGCATCACTCGCGTGCCGTTCGATCTGCTCAACAATCACATCTATGTCGATGCCATGGTCAACGGCCGGAAGGCGCGCTTTCTCGTCGACACGGGTGGCGCTTATCTGCTGACGCCGGCGGCCGCACGCAAATTCGGCCTGGTCAGTATGGGTGCACTGGCCGCAGGCGGCGATGGCGACCACGATATGGACCTCGGTTTTGCACAGGCTAAGAACGTACAGGTCGGCGATGCGGTCGTCGCCGATCCGGTGTTCGCGGTTATCGATTTAGGCGTGATGCCCAAGGTCGAGGGCGTCGATTTCGATGGCTTCATTGGCTACGAAATGTTTCGTCGCTTCGACATCACGGTCGACTACGAGCACCGCGTGTTGACCTTCGCCGAGCCCGCCAAATTCATTCCACCGGCAGATGCCGTGGCCATCCGGTTCGATCAGGACGATCGCACACCCTTCGTCAATGGCAAGCTCGATGGTCTACCGATCCGGCTGTGGGTGGACACTGGCTCGCGCAGCTCATTGACCGTGGGCGCGCCCTTCGTGCGCAAGAACGGCTTGCTCGAGAAATACCGTGCAGGAGCGGAAACCGTGGTGGGCCAAGGCATCAGCGGACCTGCGCACGCGCATCCGGCACGTTTTGGCAAGCTGCAGATCGGCAGCCTCGCCATCGATGGGCTTGCTGGCGAACTATCCACCTCGGACAAGGGTGCGTTCGCCGATCCCGATCTCGAAGCCGACCTGGGCAGCGGCGCGCTGCGTCATTTCACCATCGCGCTCGACTATGCCGACAAGCGCATCTATCTCGCGCCGAACGCTACGCTGGGCGAGCCCATTCCGTTCGATCGCAGCGGGCTCTGGCTACTCGTCGATGGCGATGCATTGAAGATCACCGACGTCGCCAAGGGTAGTGCGGCCGACCATGCGCACTTGCGCGACAACGATCGCATTGTTTCGATCGATGGCGAGCCTGTAATGAAGCGCACACTGAGCGATTGGCGTTCACGCCTGCGCGAATTGCTTGTCGGTAGCCGGCACGCGATCGAGTTTCAGCGCGACGGAAAGGTCAACAAGACCGAGCTTGTGCTGGCCGATCGCATACCGCCGATATGGAAATAGTGGCGATCGATTCAAACCGTCCCATTTCTTGCAGCCTGTGCGCTGTTCAAACCGAATATGAGTTGATCGCCAAAGGAAAATGCTGATGTCTACTCGCTTCGCTCCCATGCTACTGACACTGTTGCTGTCGACGGCAAGCTTTACCGGAATGTCGGCGCCGTTGGCCGGAGAGCCGACAGCGAATGTCGACAAAGGCGGCCCGATCGATTTTCAGTGGGGCGTCAAGATACCGCTGCATGACGGCATCAAGCTCAATGCCACGCTATACCGTCCGCAGGGCCAGAAAGATCCGTTGCCATGCATCTTTACCCTCACGCCGTATATCTCGCAGACCTATCACGAGCGCGGCATGTATTTCGCCGCGCACGGTTACGTGTTTCTGACTGTCGATGTGCGTGGTCGCGGCAACTCCGAAGGCGAGTTCACGCCGCTGCTGCAGGAAGCAAAGGACAGCCCCGAGATTGTCGAATGGCTGGCGAAACAGAACTACTGCAACGGCAAGGTCACGATGTGGGGTGGCTCCTACGCCGGCTACGATCAATGGGCAACGGCGAAGGAATTTCCGCCGCATCTGGCCACCATCGTGCCAGTCGCATCGCCGAGACCCGGTGTCGACTTTCCGGGATTCAACAACATCTATTACTCCTACGACATGCAGTGGATCACGCTGACCAGCGGCCATGCCGCGCAGGACAATATATTTGGCGACGGCGAGTTCTGGGATGCACAGTTCGAAAAAATGTATTCAGGCCATCGCGCATTCAAGGACCTGGATACGATCGTCGGCAATCCGTCGTCCAGCTTCCAGACCTGGCTCGCGCATCCTGCAGTCGACGCGTACTGGGACAGCTATAGCCCGACACCGCAGCAGTTCGCCAAGATCGATCTGCCGATTCTGACCATCACCGGCCAGTACGATGGCGACCAACCGGGTGCGTTGTCGTTCTACCGTGAGCATTTCCAGTACGGCTCGTCCGCAGCGAAGGCGAAGCACTACTTGGTCATCGGCCCCTGGGATCATGCTGGCACGCGTACACCAACGGCGAAATACGGCGGTCTCACATTCGGCCCGGCCAGCCTGCTCGACATGAACAAGCTACACAAGGACTGGTACGACTGGGCACTGAAGAGCGGCAGCAAACCCGACTTTCTGAAGAACAAAGTCGCTTACTACGTACTCGGCGATGGCGCCGAACAATGGCGCTATGCCGATTCGCTGGATGCGATCACTGCCGAATCACGCCCGATGTATCTCACCTCATCGAACGGTATCGCCAACGACGTGTTCGCCTCTGGAAGCTTGAGGGCAGACAAGCCGGAGAGCTCAAGCAAGCCCGATCACTACATCTACGATCCGCTCGATACGCAATTCTGGGCGTGGGACCCCACGGATTCGAGTGAGGACAACTTGACTGATGTCAGCGGGCTGCTTGCCTCATCCGGGAAGATTCTCGTCTATCACACACCAGCATTTGCACAAGACATCGAGCTTGCGGGCTTCTTCAAGCTTCCGGTGTGGATCGCGCTCGACCAACCGGACACCGATATCGCTGCCGCGGTCTACGAGATCAAGGCCGACGGCAGCAGCGCGCTGCTAGCCATGGATATGCAGCGTGCGCGCTATCGCCAAAGTCTGCGCGAAGCTGTGTTCGCAAAGCCGGGCGTGATCGAGCGCTATGACTTCGATCATTTCACCTTCATCGCACGGCGCATTACCAAAGGAAGTCGGCTGCGACTCGTGATCGCTCCCGTCAACTCGAGGTCTTTGGAGAAAAACTACAACGGAAATGGTGTTGTCGCCGAAGAGTCCGGCAAAGATGCGCGCACGGTAACGGTGACCCTCTATCACGACGCAGCGCATCCCAGCGCACTCTATCTGCCGATCGCGGCGTCGGACAAAAGTGCAACGAAAGCCCAATAAGAGGTGATATTCACGATGGTGACAGCCGAGTTCTAAAGCCGACGGCTACTCAAGGTGGGGTGATGTCGCCCCTCCACGAGCGATTTAGAGAGCGCCGATTACTGGGCCATTTATCGGTGAATTTAAAATCGCCGTTGCTACCATCTCACGCGCTATGTCGGCGCCGCGCACCTGATCTAAAAGTAGCTGTTGTCCTTTCGAGGCAAAAGCTTGTCGCGCTTCTTTGAGCGCAGCAGTCGCGGTATCTATAGCTAGCTGATCCGTTCCCGCCATCTCAGCGAGGATTGCATGGCAAGCGTTCCAGACGGCTATGGCTTCAAATCCTATGCGCTCTTGGTCGAGCAACATTAGGGTTGCGAAACACTTGGTAAACCGTTCACGGTGACGCTCTCTAACGTCCGGTTCCTGCTGCCCCGCACCCTTCCAAATGAAATCGTGAGACGCACCGAAAAAATCGATAAAGGTCTGGCGCCGCCAGTCGAGTTGCCTGCGTTTGTCTTCGCGAATAGCAGCAGCTTTCGCTTCGTTGCGTATTTCTTCTCGGCGTTTTTGATCCACTTCAGCATGATAGTCGCGATCGTTAACATGTCTATGCCAAGCCCACCACGCGGCGACTCCACCCGTCAGGATTGGACCGATCGCTGCCCACAAAGTAAGCCAAATATTCAGCTGTGCAGTGCCCATATCGTTTCCCCTTTTCCCTTCGTGCTGTGAGCATAAATCACGCGATCGCCCGGGGATCCCCAAGCTGCCTGCGGACGGCTCTGCTTTTCTGACACCTAGCTGACACCACGAAAAAGGCCACCCGATGAGGTGGCCTAAGTCGTTGAATCTATTGGTGGGCGATGCAAGGATCGAACTTGCGACACCTGCCGTGTGAAGGCAGAAATACGAACTATTAAGTGCTTCAGCGAACCTCGACAATCCTTATAAAGCCTAGGTTTTCTCCTTAATAGTCCGTAAGCGTTTGCTATAGTATTTCCGTACTGATTCCGTATGGACCGTTATGGCGCGGCAACAAATAGATAAGTCGACTGTGCGCAACAAGTTGAGCGCTCAAGCTGAGCCGTACTGGGGAGCGCCCTTGAAAAGGGGGCTGTTTCTGGGATTCCGGAAACTCGCGCTTGGTGGAAGTTGGATAGCGAGGTTTCGGCTGGACAACGGAAGACAGACCTACCGGAGTCTTGGGGATGAAGGTGGGCTGGACTACGACTCCGCAAAAAAGTTAGCGGTAGCGTGGGCGTCATCGTTGCAGGCGGGAATAGACTCTTCCTCAGTACGCACCCTTAGCGAAGCCTGCCGCAAATATGTGGAGGATCGTCGCCAAGAGGTTGGTGAAGCTAACGCTAACGATGCGAATAACAGATTCAAGCGGACTATATACGGCGACGTGATCGGATCTATAAAGCTGGAGCATCTTCGGTCAGACCATATCAAGAGCTGGAGATCAAAGCTTGATATGAAGCCTTCTAGCGCCAACCGGACTCTCTCTTCTTTGAAAGCAGCACTCAATTTTGCAGTTGCGAGCAGATTTGTTGATGCCGGCCGTTCGATCGAATGGACTACGGTAAAGCCTGCAAAAGTGACTAGCAGTAGGGATCTGTATCTAGACAGGGACCAGTGTCGTTCTCTGTTGGGCAGGCTTGAACCTTGGGCTCATGATTTCATAAAAGTTCTGACGCAGTTGCCAATCCGACCCGGAGCGTTAGCGATGCTCCAAGTTAAAGATTTCGCTGAAAAGACTAAGCAGCTAACTATCCACCATGACAAAGCTGGAGCCGGTCGCTCCATTCAACTCCCGGGAAGTATCGTTGGCCTCTTTGTAAAAAATGCGGCCGGTAAGTTGCCGATAGATCCGCTTTTTAGCTACGAGGACGGCACCTTTTGGAACAAGGAGCGATGGAAGCAGCCGATCAAACGAGCTGCCAAATCTGCAGGGTTGCCTGATGAAACATGTGCATACACGTTGCGGCATTCCGTTATCACCGAACTGGTTCTTCATGGACTAGATCTAGTGAGCGTCGCCAAGATAGCGGGTACGTCGCTCTTGATGATCGATAAACACTACGGAAAACTTAGGCAGCAGCACGCCGCCGACGCGATGGATGCTCTTATTGAGCTTTCTTAAATTTGCTTCTGATAGCAAAAAGAAAGGTCGGGCTGATCTTTCAGGGGAAAATTTGCACGTTTTCCTGCGTTATGAGCTTCTATACCAATGCCGTGAAGTTAGCCGGTAAGACTTTGTTCATCACTAAAATTCTCCCAGCATTTATTAAAATTCATTCGACACTGTGACTAGTGGTGACGTGGCTTCGTCAGCGTGGGCATCATTTTAAGAATCGGTGACGTCTATGGATCACTCGTATATCGTTCGCTCCGCTGCTTAGCCAGCCGGTAGGGCAATTTCTGCTCTGCCGAACTTAAGGAGATTTCAAATGAACGATGATTACAGTTTTCCAAACCGTTTCCTCAGGCTTGATCAGGTGACAAAAATGGTCAGTCTGTCCAAGACGAAAATTTACGACATGCAGGCCAAAGGAACCTTCCCGCATTCGTTTCAAATTGCTGGGCGCGCTGTTAGATGGAATGAGGCAGACATCCTTAGTTGGATGGCCACGGTGTCGAGGGGGGATGAAACTGTCCACTGACGCTAGCAATTTGGTAAGCGCCAGCTCTGCTCAGATCCCTTGCAGTAACGCTGGGCTATCTACAGGCCGGATCTCTCCGAGCCCGGTCGATGAGCGGGGAAAATTTTTCGTCACGATCGGAAATCCGGTAAGCAAAAAAAGACATCGCCAGCATCCCAAAGCTCAAGCAGATGTCGTGTTGGTAGTCATGATATTTGCTAACTAAACAAGCTACGGTAATATTATATAAGTCCTTGTATTATAAGAATATAGCATTGATTTTTAGATGAAGAATCGGTATACTTATGTCTCTAGCCCAACAGGAGACCTATGGCCGACATTAAAAAAAGCGACATCAAGTTAGTAGAACTCAACGAAGTCTTACATCGTTTAAAAATCTCGCAATCCACGCTCTATCGAATGATGAGCCGTGGCGAGTTCCCAAGGCAGCTAAAGCTTGGCAGCCGATCCTTTTGGGTCGAATCCGAAATCCAACTCTTCATCGACCAAATGTTTGTTGAGCGGAAGCTCAGCAAATTTTCCTGCGTCGGCAAAAATGGTTCATCAATGTCGCGCAGCTATATATACCTTGAGCGGGCACCGATTGGCGGTACTCCGTTGGAGGTTTGAAACGGCAATGGGTGAATATAGAAAGACAAGGCTGCAGGAGGTGACGAGCGAGTGGTTCCTTCGCGGGGAGCCAAACGTCGAGGTCACACTTAGGTATAGGGGAGTACCTGTCAGCTATAGGGAGGCCGAAGAAGATATGGGTAGCTTCGCCCAAGGCATGAAGTGTCAGTTGTTTGGTAAAAATTCAAGGAAGCGAGTTTTCATGGTTCCCGTCATCGAAGGTTATGCGAAAGGGCAGTCGTACGCTGCGCTGTATAAACCCTCAGATGACACACACATCCACTGCCTTCTTAAGCTACCCGGAGATCCGTTAGATCATAAGGAAATGATCCGCAAGATCTGGTTGGCTTCAAGCAAGCTAAGTGGTGATCCGAATATCTACTGCCCGGAGGGAGGCGAAGAAGGAAATCGCAAAGGCAGTGGCGAAGGGTGGTTTAAATTGCTGGCTACAGATGACCTCAAGACCGTCTTTGCGGGTTACAACTTGAAGACATGTGGCAACGAACTGGACCCTGTTTTACTAAAATTTGTACCATCACGCTGGGTGATTTAAGGGCTCTGATCCACTTCATATTTGCAGGTATATACGCTGAAATCGCACAGGGGGTAAAGCACCCCCTAGATTTATCTTTACTATAAAGACAGCATGTAACAGAGATGGATAGCCTGCACTACATTGTCTAAGCATGATCATCGTATGAAAGGTCGATCAGATGTTTAGAAGCATCAGGTATCCTGTAATTTAGAAATTCCCGTGCTTTAGCATCTCTTACACACCAAGGGTTCCCGATCATTTCGTTGATGATCATTTGTATAAGCAACGGTTGGCTTTGGCATACCTTCCGTATGATCTTAAGCTAAATTTCTCGTCTCGATAGCTTACTAACCATGCTTCGTGATGGAGCTTGAGAATAGCTGAGGCCAATTGTTGGTGACACCGATGCGCTCGTATAGATCATCCGTAAAGTAAGCATCGCTCCAGTCGTTCGATCTGACCATTGATGTTTTAACGTTTGATGGTCGCTGAGGTGCGTCCATGGACAATTTTCTTCGTCCTCAGCAAATAATTTTTCCCCATGATCAGCATCTAGCTGACGACTATGCCCGAGAAAGGTAGCGCAATCGACCTAGATCCACGCCTACGGTCCATACGGGTGCCAATCTATGCCGTGGCATCCTTCGGGATCGGAGGAACTATAAAAATAGTCTGGATAAGTTTAAGAATATATCGCCGGTATTGTAATAAATATGGACGTCTAAAAGGCTATTGCGTTAGCAAATAACTATTGGTTAGAGTGCGCCTGCCCATACCGGCAAGCCATGAGCATCTGCTCGGGAGTAAACAACTAACCAGAGGAATTTTGCAATGAATAGAGAAATAATTTTCGAAGAGTTACCAACCAGCAAGGTTACAATTCTCCCCCATGTGTCATGGGAGAAAGATCATTCAAGGCAATTCGAAACCATCCGCGATAGTGGACCATATCGTTTCCTAGTGACCGTGATGTGTCCGTCCGCCAGTACACATGAGGAAGCGGTAAATCTTATGTCTACGTTAGTAACGGAGCTAGATTGCTCGATCTGTATGAGCAGTGACCGGATTAACGATAGGCCGATCATCGGAGCAGCTGTACTTGACGATCTTCGCATGGAGTATGGTCATATCATTGGATACATAGGCCTTAAGGACTATCCGGAGCTATCTCGTGGCATTTGGGAGGCGGTGGAAGAGATCGTGGACTACATTGAAGCCATCGGTTATGGCAGTAAAAATGGGAATGTGAAATCGCATCAACAACTCAAGTTATCGACTGTCTATTGTTACGACGATCCCGGGGTTTACGATGCAACCGACATCTTGCAGCGTGCTGCATGGGGAGATCCATGGGAAGGGTTTCACTGCAATGAGAGCCAAGTATTTGAAGTCAGCTCGAAAGGCCTGAAGCTTTGAGCTGTCGCCCGGAGATCGCGACTCCGGGTTGTTCGACCTAAAGTTGACCACCGCTGCTCGATAACTCGCTAAGGCGTAATTTTTCGCTTCACCTTTTGCTTCTTATGGGATGCTTGGCGATGCTGAAGGAATGTCTTCAGAAAAGCTTCGGGTGCAATGCCCAAAGCCTCCAAGATCTCGATCAACTCAACGACATGCAACCGACGCTCGCCGCGTTCAACCTTTGAGATAAAGGTCTGAGTGGCATCGAGTCGTAGGGCTAGCCAGTCGGTTACAGACCTTCATCTTCCAACTTGCTCAGCTTTGCCAGTTCTTTTGTAGACGGAAAAAACTCACCGACCTCACATTCAAGAGCAACGGCCAGCTTGACCAGCGTTGGAATGGTCGCCGCACGCTTGCCATTCTCGATCATTCCAATGTGGGCACGGTCGAGTGGAATGCTATAAGCCAGCTTGTCTTGACTGAATCCTTTGGCCTGCCGTATCTCACGAACTCGCACACCCACTGCGCATAGCAGTTCGGACGGTGGTCCAGACCTGTTTTTAGAAGGGAGATCCGTACCCTTGGGAGCTTGCTTGGTAGCCATCCCCAAACACTAGGCAATGGCGTCTTATTCTACCTCTGGCGGCATTCCCTCTGGCGGCACAACTCAGTATAATTCAAATGCGTAGGCTGGCCGGGAATTCGCTCTGGATTACCAGTCGAGCTCAAAGCATCCAAAGGAGAGCGTCAGGTGCGGAAACCTTTCAAAGTCATGCTGGCTTTCATCATCGCCATGGGTGGGCTGGCGGCTTACTTCAGCATCGATCCCCCACAGGGTGACTTAGGTCCAGCGAACGGCGGTAGGTCTTCCAATGTGAACCAGCGTGGCTGGGCCAACACATCCCAGTTATTCATAGACCGATGGAACGCCGAAATGCCGTCGGCCGATCAGCTCACAGATATTCGAAAAAAAGACGATAGTCTCTTGGTCAAAATGTCAGTCGGAACAATGACGCTCACCGACAACCAGTTTTATATGTTCTCTACGACCGATGCCGACACATTCCAGTCTATGTGCGTCGCCACAGTTCGCGCAGGCTTCGGTGTTGATACAGCTCAAGCAACCGACATGGTCAATCAAGCGCATAGCTATATTGCGCGATCGCCGGTGCATATCGGCTTCGTAAAATATGAAGGGTACTCAGTGAACATCGAACTGTTCCCCTCAGACGGGGTAATGGCTTGCACGCTGATCCCTGCAGCTCAGTGACCATGATGCGCCACGCTTTCGAGAGGTATTCAAGCGCTTTGTATGAACTCATCGACTGCAGCACACGGAGATGACCAGTGAATAAGCTGCTCTCTCAACTGTTGACCGCGTACGCGCTTTACACCCTTTCTGGTGCTGGAGTGGTGGTCATTTTCGTGACCATGGCCGCATGGTTCATCTGGGATATCTATGGCTGGATAGCCTTGGGCGCCTACTTTTTTGTTCTGTGGCTGCTCTTTGAATTGGCCTGTAAGGCCATCGCCGACTTGCTGCTGAGGAAAACCCCACACATGTGGGGAAGGCCATCATTGCCGGCTGATCCTGAGCCCAAAGAGCCTCCCAAGCCTAGGCAGAAGCGCCACGGCTACTGAGCCCAGCATTTAATGCTTAGGTCTTCCCACCATACCGCCATGCGTCACCAACACTGAGCCAATCCATGTCAGATCTATCCGATGAAGCCGTAACGTTTCGCATCCAAGCGATGACACTGTCAGCCCATATCACACGGACAGCGATTGGCCTTGCGGAAGCTGCTGGGGAAACGATCGAGCGTCCATTGACCGAGGCTCAACTCAAGCGAGCCTTTGAGATCCATGTGGCCGAAGATCATCTGCTGACGGGCATGCTGATCGACTATGCAGAATGGATTCGCATACCGGAGTGGCAGCGACGAAGTGATCGACCGTAACAATACTATTTGGATCGGGATTCCAAGATCTGAGTTACAAGTTTGAATTTCTGGACGACTGCTTTTTAAAACTTCCTGAGCGCTCGTCTAAAGCGTTTCTCTTGGAGAGGCTAGCCCATATCAAAAATATTTTTGTGGGGAAAATTTTGCCTCTGGGAGTGCTTGAAGACTTGTGCCAGCGGATAGGTCTACTCGAATGTGGGAGACCTTTCCGACATGAGGTGATATCTGGCACGAATGTTACCTAAGAAGATGGGGGATCAAAGATGGCTGGCTTTTGCGTGATCCTGTCAGGGCGATTTCAGGATGATAGAGATGATGCTTCCGTGTGGGCTCCTATCATTGCTGACTTCGAACTCGATGAGGCTAATTTTGCTCAGCAGGTGCTCGCAGCTATGCCACTTATTATTCGACAGAATTTAGATGAGCTAGCCGCTGAGCAGCTTGCTGAAAAATTGCACGCATATGGAGTTGGTGCACGCGTAGAGCCAGACGACGCTGAACTCGCTTACTTTGAACGAGAGGGCAGCATACGTGGACCGGTGCCGCTGTCAGCGTTGAGAAAATTCATCCGTTCTCAAGAGCTTTACCGCCTACGCAGCGAGCAGGATTGGAAGGTCTGGCAGGATAAGACAGCTTTTGATGATGCTCTTTTTTGCAAGATTCCGTCGCCTCATACACTTGAGTTAGACGATAGCGATCTTTCAGAAGAAGGCTCGATGCCAAAGATCATCTGGCGCAAGCCGATAGCATAGTTCTGACAAAACTGGTGACCGAGGCGGTCATAGCTCTCTGTAGTCTGATTTCTTTCGAGATTCCAAATCATCTGAATTCAGATATCAGAAACGCGCTTCTATCAGTTTTTCTTCGAAGGCATTGATCTCTATGATCCAAGCTGCTTCATCGAAGCGATCATCTTCGACCAATGTCTTGTATCTAGCCTGATGGTGCACAAGAGCATGAATGCCAGTGGCTGCGTCCCATTTAGCCACTTCATCCCAAAGTGACCAGCACTGTCTAATTGCACCCTCGGTCTTATAAAGATGCTCATCGAGCAGCTTGGCATCTTCACGAAGTTCCTTTTTAACCACTTCAGATGAGGACTCGTATCTGGCTTTCAGACTGCTGATTCGAAATCGGATCTTTTCAAACTCGGATCGGTTTCGTGTGATTAGATCTAGAAGGGCTGATCTTTCTCGCTCGAACGAAACCCAACGCTCTTCGCTGGAAGTACTTTTAGTATGTTGCAGAGATTTGCGCGCTATCAGCACTGACCCGATAGCCGCCGCTGCGCTGATGACACTAATAGCAAGCGCCAAAACTGAAATCCATGTCGTCGTGCTTAGGTTTTCCATAGACGTCTAGATGCTACTCACTTAAAAGCGTGTTGTGCGTTAGCATCCGATATCAGCCCCATGACACACGGGTCGTATTTGCTTGGGCTAGTTCCGAGATGACTTGAGGCCAAGTGCAGCCAAGGTTCCCACAATCAATTGAGGGTCATTTCTTCTGTCGGGTAGTTGAGCACATTCAACGGTGCATGTTGCGCGATTGTATTGAAGGTCGTTGGAGGTTGTATGCAACTTGATCGTTCGCTCCATCGTAAGCTCCTCGAAATGGCACAGGAGTCGTATCCGCACCGATCGGACTATCCTCAAACTGAGCATTCCGAAACAGAGCTCATGGGGAATCTGCTATACCTTGAAGAACACGGATTGGTAGAGGCGGGCGTCACGATAGGCTTGGATGGCCACTTTGGTACTTTTGGGTTCAAGGCCACTGCTAGAGGTCTCGACTTTATTGCGGATGACGGAGGCCTTTCGGCAATCCTAGGAGTAGTCACAGTTAGGCTGCATGAAGACAGTATTAAAGCACTTCTGCTTAAGCAGATTGAAGATTCTTCCGAGCCAACGAGTGTCAAGGAGAATTTGGCCAAACAAGTTCGAGAGCTTCCTGCAGAAGCGCTCAAATCAGTCACTACAAAAGCTCTTGAAGCTGGATTGAGATCAATCCCGCACTTCATAACCGTGCTTCATAGTTGGCTCGCAAGCCACGGTTGAAAGGCCGCAGCGGCAACTGAGATTTCCGTGTCCCAAATTCAGCTTGCGACTATCGAACGACCACTTTGAGAACTTCATAGCACTAGCCCTAAAGCCATCCCATAGGCGAGCCTATCTAAGAAGCCATGGGAAAGAATTTCAGGCTGCTTCCAGCACTACGTGGAAGGTCTGGCAACAATCTCCGAAGCCATTGCTGATGCTGAGAATGCACCAGCATCCTTTTGTATAGCGGCCGACCTCTCACGCTGCCAGATCTTCCATGACTGTTGCGAAAGATGCTTTCAAAAAATTTTAATTTACCGGCAAAGCTCTTGACAGGAACATCTTGAATGGCGAAATTGGGATGCCACTTATTTGATTTTTCAAGAGGTACGTCCAGAAATTATGACGGAGCAACATGCTTTCGCTGTAACTATAGAAGTGCTCGCTCATAAGTGGTCGTCCTCGACCAATGCTGTTCGTATCAAAGGATAAATAAGGAAGATTGTACTGAGAGTACGTAGCGGTCTTTTTTATTCCATCGTAGATGTCTACTTTGACGTTCACTGCATGTGTCATTACGGCTTTGGTAAATTCGACATCGAAATGTATGACATCAGGCGATCTCAACGGGTCAAAGAAATAGAACTTGTGGTCAGGCCTCGATCTACCTATCTGGTAGATGTAATCTTGAATCTGATTGTAATAAGTCCTCGCCCCATCGCCGTAGTCGAAATACATACACATACATCCCTCATCCGGACTGACACTCACACCAAGCGGAGTTGGTCCGAAAACATAGTTCATCGGAGTTTGAGACGTGGCCGACAGGCGGTCATCAATGGGTGAGGCGGCATTGATGTGAACAGCTCGAATTATTTTTGAATTGACGATCGTCTGTGGTGCATGCTTAAAGAGATCAGGTATCGATACATTTATGCCAAGAATGAACGAAACCACTACAAACAGCGCAGTTTTTAATGACCAATGAGCGCGAAAAAATAAAACAATCCAAGCGGCTGCCAGCAAATTGATAGCCGAAGGAATGACCCAACCGACCAACAGAAAGACGAAGCCACCTGCAGCGCCGGAAGCCGGGTGTAGCGTAACAATGAACACGAGCGCCAAAGCCACGGCGGCGATAGGTAGGAACAGGGACTTTCGATTTGGCCAGACCAGCCGGATTGGTGACAGAAAGCTCATAGAATCCCATTCCCTGTGTTGCGCTGGTGTGCGTGGTCTACAAACAAAGCGTCAGCTACGCCCATGGTGTCGACCAGCGATATACAGCTTGCAACAAGTCAGCTTGCCATACGGGTGGCGGTCGCAAGCGGACCTTCAATCATTCGCACTTCACACTACTGGAACAGTATGGGCAGCCCCAATCGCTTGCCACGGTCGGCAAGCGCTTTGAGTCGGTCAAGAAGTGGCTCACCGTCAACATCGAAGAAGCATTCGGCAAGAGTTTTCGGGACAATTCCGCTTTTGCGTGCGACGTCCGATTGCCATTGTGAATTGAAATCAACGACAGGAGACAGCTCGAAAGCGACTCTGATCAGCTCGATCTCTTTGATCAATATTGAGCACTCGGAAGGTGACCATTCACCGTCGCTGTCATGATGATTGTTCAGTGTTGGACAACGAGATCCGGCCAACCCGCCCTCAGCGACAGTGACTACTGTATTACGAAAGAAATGGAAGTCGTCGTAAGAACCGACTTGGATGCCCTCTAATTCGTCATCACCGTCAAAGATACAAAGATAGAGTCCCATTAGCAGTCCTCTCGAACAACGCGCCCGCCGCACTTGGCAATCAGTCCCAAAAGAGACTGATCAAATACACACGCTGACGGTACCCGGAGGACGAGATGCTTTTGCTTATCGACCGCAAAGAACGCCAAAAGCCTGATTTGATATGTAGCTCTGAGGAGAAGAACATTTTTGAATAGGTACATTCGATTGAACTTCTCGGCATCAGGCATCGCCCCTCTGGGGACTTGATGACGCGTGAATTGGGTACTCAAGAACGCTCTCCCCGAATCATTGATGGCAAACCGTCTGCTTCGGGTCGAAAGCGAACGGTACAGCTCTTCCTTTAGAAGGAAGACGAAAATTTCAGTGGGAAGGATTCAGCACAATTACGCCACCGATTCCAACCACAAGCACGATCAGAAGAATTAACAACAAAGGTATAAGCACTGGGTTGCGCTTGCTTGTGTCGTGTTGTTTGGCGAAATCAGGGAAGGACGATTTCATCATCTTCCGGGCAACCCACCTGTTGCGCGCCAGATATTTCACTCTCCACCGTCCTAGCGGAATAATCGGTAGCCCAATGATGAACCACATGTTGCGCTCGACAGATCCACAGGTTGGGCATCTGTTGAATTTCCTTAAGCCCCAATGCTTACCGATGAAGTTGATGGTGACGAGGTTTCCAGTATTGATTGCGATCGTGTCATGTTGACATGCATCGCAGAACGGGCTTTTTGGAACACTATCGACCTTGTTTAGTACCCAATTAGCTCGTTCGCGAAAGGTTTTTCCACCGTTTGTTGCAACCATTCCATTTTCCCCTATGGTTTGCCGACTCTCTTTGTGCCTAGTTTGGGCCGGACGCAGACATTTCCCACATTCTTAGCTGGATCGGATGATTCGGCAAGATGGCGAAGGACTACACAGGAATACTGCTACTACCGATAGCCAGCAAGCTGATGCAGCTATGGTTTGGGCAGGAATGAGCAGAACGTCGCATGCAGCATGGCCAACTTTTGGACCAAATATGCCGCGCAAGCAGCATTAGTAATTGCTAAAAAAAGTCACTTCAAGACGGGAGGAAACGTCGCCTTCGGTCCAACAAGTGCGCACGCCTTCAATGATATAACTCTTCAATCCTTCGTAGCCTTCAACTTGGCCATTGCGTGTCAGTTCCTCGAAGCCGGCTTGATAGAGTTCATGGGCGTCTCTTAAAGGAATCAAGGGTGGCCATTGCGCTTTTAGGTGGCCACGCATGCGCCTCACAAATTCATGTTTCACATTCCGTTCTTGTAACCTGATTGCCACGACGATCCGGTGCATATAAGGCTCACCGTTCTTGGGTGTTCTCAGGATTGGCTCGTGCTCCATTTCATAATTGATATCTATCTTTCCTTCTGCAGATAAAACTTCAAAAGGTTGCGGATAGATATCTTGGAACTTTGGATTTATACGAACGGTTGTCCGCGTTTCTGCATCAAACGCTGATCTACTTTGCTTGTCGTAAGTGAACGCCATGCAGCTTAACCCTCGTCTCGTAATGTTCCTCCAAAATTGCCGCTAGATATATCTGTTCTGAGGACGATAGCCGTCACTCTCGACATTCTTAGCTGGATCGGATGATTCGGCAAGATGGCGAAGGACTACACGCAAATGCTGCTACTACCGATAGCCAGCAAGCCGATGCAGCTAGAAGATAACGATGCTCCGGAAGTCAGGCTCGATGCCGATGGTCGTCTGGCGTAAGCCGATAACAGAAGTCTGGCTAGACCGATGACCGGGTAACCTAGGCCATCTGAAGCTGAGCAACTGAAATTTCTCTAAAAATTACCTTGATGTAGATGCTCCCTGCCGACGTTTAGAGACGTTCCTCCTTGATGCAATAGCCACACAGGCGGAAGGTAGCCGCAGCGTATTCTCTGGTTGCTACTGTCCGGGCCATCTCAGCCGATTCCACGGCAAACCAACCTCCATCTCTACCGATGCTTTCCACAGGCTTCAGTTCGGTGCCATAAGGTTTGGGCACGAATGAGCAGTGCGTTGCATGCAACGTGGCGGTCTTTAATGGCTTATCAATGTTGAGCAGCATCAGTTCCGTAATCCTGTCTTGGCAAAGCGGCTTTAGGCATGGCGAGACCTACGTTACTAAACTCCCGTAGCACGATCCCTAAAGCCATCGCATAGTCGAGCCTAGTCAGCTATTGGAAAAGATATCAGGTTGCTTGCAGCGTCACGGAGGAGGGCTGGAAGAATGCTGAGGAGCCGTGCCTGCTACTGAAGATGCTCCAGAATCCTGTGGGACAATAGCCGTCCAATCTGGCTACCCACAGCTTCCATGACTGTTCCCAAAGATGCTTACAAAAAATTTCAGGAAGAATTGGCCGCGCTGGATAGCAAACCTGATCCCAAGCCTTCGAAGACTGTGCCTCTGTCCAGACTCGATCAAGCCAAGGCAGATTTTATAATTCTGAATCGACGGTATGGGCTGACTGTTGCCGATGTGGTGACATTCTTTCCAGAGGAGGAGAGCATTGCCTACTTTCAGCAGCTGATCGCCGAAAGAGAAGAAAAAGCTTCGAAAGGTAAGAAGAAAGCTTGAACTTTTCGGTGCTGAAAAGCAGTGGCAACCGGAAGACTGCTGCTCAAGATTCAATCGGGCAACGCACAGTTCCCCGTCAGCAGCCAAACACCGGTCCTATCTTGAGGGAGATACTTCCCATGGCGTTTGATGAAAGTTGGTGAGCCCAATATTTGGCAATCACCCGCGAGTGGCTCGCCATCCGTGTAAACATGAATTTCGACATCTCCTAGTGCCCATTGCTCAGGGTCGTCGGCAACATCTTGCTTACTTACTGGATCAATATCTATTTGTGTGACATGTAAACCTGCGCTGGCGAGCCTACTCCCCAGATCTCCTTTAGAGGCGGATATCGAGTGGAGGATTTGGCTTATCTTTACAGGATCAGACAGTAAAGTGTCCTTGGCTTCTGCGATGCCGGACAGCATGTAAAATAGAAGAACAAACGCAACGCGACCACATTTGTGCATGAGTAAGCGTCCTTAACGCTTGAATGGGGCTGGCCCACGATGTGACGTTAGCTTCTAATCTTAGCCGTGTGTTTCATCGATAGCTTTCTGAGCTTGTCTGACTTTGATGGAAATATTGGCAGCATCCAAGCAGACCTTGGTGATAAGCAAGCCTCCGAAGACGGACGTCATTTGAGCGAGTACCAAGCCTAGGCGGCCATCGGCGACAGTTCCAATAATGTAAAGCAGTGCGGTGAAAACTCCGACGCCTGAACCAAGCATGGTTGCGACCACAAGCGTCAATAGTAGAAAGCCATTGAGCTTAGCTGGATCTTTTACATACTCGTCGATTCGAGTCTGCTCTTTTGCACGAACAATCTGTCGTTTTTCAGCTGCGACATTGGATCGTCTAGACAGCCAGTCTTGGATCTTTGGCGTGAACAGATTTGCGATGATTGAAAGCGGAATCGCGAAAGCCAGTCCTAGCCAAAATTCCCCGCTTGCACTCATGTTGTCTCTCCTGACAGCCGATGAGGAATTGTGATGGTGCTATTCAATGCTCTCTAACCTGCTTTCAGCACGATTCGGGACATACCTTGCGATGCCAGAAGCTCGATAAACTCAATCATTGCATCTGCTGGTGCCGTTCCAAAATCGGCCGTTAGGAACCACCATTGCCCGTTTGATTCGATTTGGCTGAACGAATGAACCGCACCACTAAGCCCCTGATGCTCTGCCGTCCCAAGGTTATCAACGTCTAACCATCGGGTGATCCACCCCTCAATCTGCTGGACGCTACGAGGTGCCTTGTCGAATACGACTTGCACACATGACCATGTGAATGGATGTATCTCCACTTGGAATGCGCCAAAGTTGTAGCCACGCGCTTCGAAAGCTGGGTCTGTATCGAGACGAACCTCACTCAATTCCGTTTCCCCGCTTTCACTTTTTGAAACGATGTCGGCCCGAATGTAGCGGTAAGGATATGGAACCTCTTCGTTGTTGATCGATATCAGCAGCTCACCGACTACGTTCGGCTGACTCATTGCCAGCCTTGCCTTTGCTTCAGCGTAAAAGCTCACGTAACGCTGGCGCTCCGCGCAAATGACCGCCCCAATGTTCATGTCTATCCCCCGTTAGGCAGCTTTGCGCTCCACGAATAGCTCGTGCCACTGCTCGATATCACCGTCATCCCCTATGTCCCACACCCTTATGGCAGCAGAGTTTTCCTGACGAAAAAAATAAGCGGTTAGGCCGTCGTATCGAGACCAAGCATCCCGTTCAAACTGAAGAACTTCACCTTCAACGAAAGTATCTCGCAGCGCTTTGAATGACTTCAAGACAATGTAGAAGCCATCCAATGTGAACGGACAATCTCTCCATGGGCGAATGATTTCAGGCATGGATAAGCTTTACCTTAAAGATTAGCAATGTCGTCTTAGGACGGTGGTGCAGGTTAGAAAGCTAGCCAATTAGCGCTTGAAACTCTTCTCTGTGACTACGAACGAATTCGCACAGCCAAGCATCTAAGTCGCGCTCTTTTTCGACAATCCATTTATCTACGGGCCTATCCTGATCAGGCTCTTTCAAATAGGTCGCTCCAAGCCGATAGTGCTTGATGAGTTCTTTAGGCGCAATCGTTTCCAATATTTGCTGTAACGCTTTGATCCTAGCGTCAGGCGTCGACTCAAAGTAAGTTCGAGCACCGGAACGAACACTTTGCGACAGCCAAGTAAGCGTTTCGACGAAAGCGAAAACGTTAGCTGGTAAGCCATAGTTTGGTTTGTTGCTGATCAAAATGCTGCAAACCGACAATGGCTCCCTGCAACTCGGCGAGAGACGTGGCGTCGGAAGGGACAACTAAATGATCGATGTAGCTTTTTGAAAAGATTCCCACACTAGAACTCCTCTCAATTCTCAATGTTTGTCATGGGTCGAAAGCGAAAAATTGAAGCCACCATGCGAAACAGCTAATCGCTTGCTAGTGGCGACACGATCTTTCTTCCAAGATATTTGTTCCCTGCTTTGGTCAATGTCCAAAACTTCCAGTGCGATTTCGACAAACTGAAAGGGAGGTGGTTCTGAACGTGGTTAACGGCTTTTCGCAGTTCAGGATCTCGCATCTCAAAAGGGAAGTTCAAGAACAAGCTCATAGTGCTGTGGTCGGATATTCGCGCGTAAACCACTGACTTTCCCAATTCCTCACCATAACCACTCGTCTGAAAGTTCAAGTATGACGAAGGATCTTGGTGTGGCCATCGGATGCCACTGTCTCTATCGACGAGCTGGATGACGTATTGCGCGGTCACACAAATTGAATGCATGCCATATTTGTGGGCCGGTAGCGTGCCTAAGGAGTTAAGGAACTCAACCTGTCGAGCTATATCCGCCTCCGGAATCGTCCAGCAGTACTCCAGCGTTTCGCCGAGCGTCTTTTCTTTCGCAGAGCCGTAAGCGTCAGTGAATCGATATAACAGGATCTCGGTCCATTCTTTCGGAATGCCGACAGTCTCTCCTGACAGCAAATTTACCGTGCATCGCGGTGCGGATGACTGGGCAGCACATTTGCTCAAAAATGTTTGGATCTGTGCCAAAGCTGTCTCGGGATTGCGAGTTCGGAGATGGTGAGCACCTCCGCTCTTTACCGGCAGTCCGTCATACGTCACGACTGATTTTGCGACCATCCCGCCTCCAGATAACTGACGCACGATATTCAATTCTGCGCGGAGCGTCTGCTTCGGAAGCAGAAGTTACGATTTCCCTACAAAGCTATTCCATAGCTCTTCGAACTCTTGAGCGGTAATGACTCGTGCCGAAAACTCTGACTTGTCGTTAAGTTCTTGAAGAGGAGGGACAGGAGCTTCTCCTAGCCGCGTTTCGATTGAGTGAGCTAGCAAGTCAGCAAAGCCGACGCGATTGTTGGAAAATATTTCCATTTTTCGGGTTTCGTAGCGATCATCATTTAGCTCAGATACTAAGCGAATGGGATCATCTTCATTGAGGTGGTGCCAGAGAACATCAATATAAATCACAGCTAGCTCCGTGTCTTAAATGATATCGCTGCTGGTCTTAGCCATCGTCATCTTCTGATCTTTATAAGACATTTCCGACATTCTTAGCTGGATCGGATGATTCGGAAAGGTGGCGTAAGACTACACAGAAATGCTGCCGCTACCGATAGCCGGCAAGCTGATGCAGCTAGGAGATAAATATGCCCCGGAAGTCAGGCTCGATGCCGATGGTCGTCTGGCGTAAGCCGATAACAAAAGTCTGGCAAAACCGATGATCGGGGCAACCTTCGCATTCTAGAGACTGAGCATCTTAAAGATGGTCACAAGGCTGGCTGGGTGGGTTGGCTTGTAGAGATTAGCAACTCCTCAACGAGCATCTGAGTCGCGGATGCAATCGCATCTCCAACTTCACCGCTGAGAGGATGTTCCTTCTGTAAGCGAGCCAATCGGTCCCGGTACTCGTTAGCTACCTCAGGTTTGCGCGCGATTTCACGATGGATTGAGCTGAGCAAAAGCATTCGACTTCGAGAATTGGTAGGCACCTGTAATGACAGCTGTAAAAAGTTATTGAAGATGCTGCGTTCCGCATAAAGGAAATTCTCTGGAACATCTTCCATGGTTGCGCATGACACCGCCAACGCTTGTTCCATAGCTCCCGTGAAATGTGCAAGCCACGCAACTGTAGGGGGCTCAAGACCGATGGGCGGGGTTGATATCGCTAGGTTGATTACATTGGCTAGCTCCTTCAACACCTTGTCCTCAATCTCCTGAATCTGTGTAGACGGATCTCGCGGATCTATGTCTTGTGTCCATGAACAAATAATCTGTCTATTGGAGACGCGAATAAGATCAAACTTCACATGCCAAGGTTCATCAACTGCGTCAATGTGGGTGAGCACTGCGTAGTCGCTTTTAACTTGTGCGTTTATCAGGAATTCCAAATCCCAAGGCGTACCAAGAAGCACGAAACCACCTTCGGGCATCCAAGGCTGGAGAAATGTGCTCTTAGCATTCGTACGAAGGTGAACCTGCTCAGCAAGATACATAGGAATTGCTCTCGACATACGGCCCAGCGCATCCGTGGGTTGCGACTGTGCTTGCGAATCCTCGGCGAGGACAACCTTAGTGCCCGTTCCGGCTATGAACGTAATGGTCGAAGCTTGGTCATCTTTTGATGGCAGTAGTGACAAAAGGCCGAGTGCTTCGCGAGCCCAAACGGGCTGATCCAATTTGAGAATTCCAAGGGAGAATGGTGGCTCGTTTGATATTGGGCCATAGCGTTTCTCGGCTTTATCGATTTCGCCTTCCCAGAATAAAAGGTTCTTATCCCAATCTATCCTTTGCTGACGATACAGTTCCTCTAGGACTGCACGTGCCTCCTTGGTCTTTCCCAGCTCTATGTATGCTTTGATCAGGTTATTGCCGACTTCCAGTCCGTGTAGTTTTACGTCGAAAAGTGGGGTTACAAGTGTAAGCATCGCCTCAAGGTATCCATGGATTCCGAGGTCGCCACTGATTTGCTGGAGAGCGTCCGTCGCTATTGGGTTCATCCGACCTAGAGCTTCTCGGTAGTAGGCCAATGCGTGATCTAGATCCTTGACCTCCAAAGAAGCTCGCGCCAACCAGATTTGCGAACGCCAGCTATTCGGAAGTTCAGCAACGCGAAGGAAGGCCTTTTCCTGTGCATCTTGACCTCCCAGTTCCTTCTCTATCGCGACGTACCACAATAGACCGTTGTCCTGATTGGGGTCAGCCTCGATTGCACGCCACAAGGTTGCGTCAACATCTGCTTTCCTACCAAGCCCAGCGTAGGCTTTCGCAAGATTGGTCAGGAGAGTTCCATCATTTCTATGTTGAGCACACGCTGTTTCAAGGACTACGCGTGCTTCGTCAAAGTGCTTGAGCTTTAATAGTGTGGCGCCGAGAAGTACAGCACCTCGGATCGGTTGAGTATCGGTTTTCTGCAGATGTCGTGCTGGCCCGATAGCCTCCTGATAGAAACCATTTCGCAAAGCGTCGGTAATCATCGAAGCCAGCGCATCCGGCTTATCGAGATTCAATTGAAGGTTCTGAGGCAGGAATTTTGTTCGCCACTGCTCTCGGGTCACTTGAAACGATCGGCCGTAGGCATCAGCGATAGTAATCATTTCTGGCAAAGCTGTTACAGGTGCTGGTACTTCTGACGCAACTGGCGCGGGCTTTTCTCTCTCCGCAGCGCGTCCATCGTCAAGCATTGCTGGCTTACGTCGAAGAAGCTTATCTAGAATTCCCATATTCCCAACCTATAGCCATCAAAGCCAATGCCCATTGTTCAGCAACCCCATTTTTCGTTCGCTACGTGCAACCCGCCTAGAAATTTTTCTTGGTGAAGATCACGATCGGTGGCGGAAGCTCCTAATGCTCGGTTGCTTCCCTTCAAAGCATGAGTCGAGAGTGCGGATTTCTAATTTATGGTTTCCAACCGTCTGGCTCTCCCGTAGCACCGTTTAATTTTGTAATCCGCCACCGGCGCATTTTTTTAAATTCGTAGTGCGTCGAGTATTGTCCATCTGCATCCACTACTAGCAGGATGACGCCGATAGGCTGGCCTTTCCCTAAGAGGAGCTCCCGGCCGTTTTCGTTCATTCGAGCAAAGACACCAGCGTGGTCATCCAACATGGAAAGGATCTTCACGCCATCAGGCATGACGTAGGAAGCAGTGTAGCCAATGGGTGACATTGGGCCATCAGCGCCCCCTCGATAGAAAGCGCGGATCCAGCCGGGGTGCAGCAGGTGCATAACATCAGCAAAATCTTTGGCCAGCTGCCGTTCAATCGACGATACGTGGATGGTTCTATCAGGCGAAATCTCGCTTTGCAAAAGCTGCTGGTCAATAAAGCTGTCGGAGAATACGGGGTCATCGACAAAGGCTTGAATGCTCCTTTTTCTTGCTTCAACTAGAGCAACTGCATCGAGAGGCTGCAGGTAAATGCGAAAAGCAACGCCCTCGGCTTGGACGATTTCTCCCGGCTCAAACAATGTTTGAAGTGTGCACAGATAGCTGCCGGGTGAAACCGTGATTGCATATTTTTTCGTCTCTTTGTCGGGAAGATGGTGATCCTCGAACTGTGCCGCCATCGTTAGAGAGTCGTAATTCATTAAGTGCAATCGATCGCTTTTGGCCGTGATGAGACCAACTCGATCTCGGTCGATCGAAACGGAGGGTGCACCAATATGCACCTCAACCTTCCAATCTCGCTCCATTCCCGTTAACCAGAGCAAGACACGAAGATCGCGCGCTTGCTCGCGGAGGTGCTTTATAAGTTTGTCGCCCTTACCCCAATCGCCATCTCTGATGAATCCCTCATAGCGGCTTGCGTCGATCAGCGCGAGGGAACTTCCGTCACCACCAACGTGTATTGTCTGGACATGCTTGATGCCAAAGAATTTGCTCAGAAGATTCATCCTTGCTATCCCCTACCTGCATCACGTGATGCTTTAGCAGTTTATCGAGTCGTTAAGGCTGGAGCTAAGCGGAGGCGAAACCAGCCGCTTTGAAAAAATAATTAGTCCTTAGCAGACGATTCTTGGATAGCCTATTTCGGGCAACTGATTACAGCAAGCTATCCCTTGAGTATCCGGCAACCTAGCTCCGATTCGACGTTGGCCCTGATTACGGCCGCTCGTTCCGCGAGAGACTCGAAGAATTTCATGTCAGAAAACACCTCAGAAGCCGATTTGCCAGTCGGGTTTCTATGGTTAAAAGCTCGTTCCGCTTTTGAGTAGGCGACAGCAAAGCCAATATTTCTTAAGACGCGCGAATTTGGCTCATTCGTAAGTAGCAATTCCAACCGATCAAGCAATGGCAACAGATTTTCAGCACGTCCATCTAAATCGTTTACGAGATAGAAGGACGCCGTCGCTACTTCTTCGTCTTGGTCGCTATGTTGAATGCAGTACAAGATGTCTTTTAGAGCTGGATTACCTCGCCGAAGGCAAACGGACATTGACTTGTAGTCATTCAGGGGAAATTTGATCCAGCACTCATTTGTGGTCGAATTCACATAGATGCTTTGCCAGCTTTCATCCCGCACATGCGTCAACGACGCAAGACGAATGTCTATTTCGGCCGGCTTTGTCACAAAAAGTGGTAGTGAAGTCATGCGTCGGTCTTTAACTCTAATTACGCGCTCGTAGCTCGTGCACAACACCCGCTACGAACCGGACGCAGACATTCCCCACATTCTTAGCTGGATTGGATGATTCGGCAAGATGGCAAAGGACTACACGGAAATGCTGGTACCACTGATGGCCAGCAAGCTGGTGCAGCTAGAAGATAATGATGCCCCGGAAGTCAGGCTTGATGCCGATGGTCGTCTGGCGTAAGCCGATAACAGAAGTCTGGCAAAACCGATGATCGGGGCAACCCTTGCTTTCTATAGCTTTGAAGTATCTGCTCTTCACCCAGCAGATGAATTAAGCGAAAGCGAAGATTACGCTTTGGATGCGTAGTTAAACTGCGACGCCACGATCTTTTCCGGGTTTTTGCAGGATCAGTGCATCGTGTAGTTGCTGTCGGCACTCTTGGGCGAACTGTGACAGAACGAACTCACTGGCAGGGTAGCAATCGTGAAGCTCAGCACTAATTTCGTAGTATTCCTCATAGTCGGCCAAGCGATTGGCCACAGGAATGGAGAGGTAGTGACGGCCAGACTCCGCATCGCAACCGATGCTGAAGCGTTTCTCTCTGTTCACCGCGGTATCAATGAATCGCATCTTGAAACCCAACGCTGGAGTTAAGCGGCGGCGAAGCCGTCCGCCTTGAACGAAATGTTAGACGTGAGAGTAGACGACATGATGTTCCAGCCATGGCCACCACTGGAATCGTGGATAGGTGCGCGTACCTTTGTTAGATCGGCGTGTCTCATTGTTGAGGAATACTGTTTTTGTAAGGAGCTCTGCAAGTGGCACCAAGGCGATCTTGGCAGGCTGAAGCGAGCGATCTAAAAGCACCGCTGCAAGAAGTTGCCAGTTGTTGCCGCAAAGTGGTTTGATTTGTGTGCCGTAACCATTTTTTGACCAAGCAGTAAGCGTCTTTACAGAGACACGGATGCCGTCCGTTAATTGAAGGTCGTAATTTGAGTTTTTTGCGGAAGCGAAACACTGAAACTTGCCGATGGACTCAAAGTAAGAGCGAACCCAATACTCGCCAACGTCCCCAATGTGGTTGTCATTGCCGAGAATAAGTCCTTCACTGGCAGCGATCTCGAAGCCTTGGCGTGCACTTACCAACGCGGCAATGGCAGTTTCGATCCTTGGGTCAGCCTTGAGCATTGTTCTCACGTCTAACGCTGGAGTTAAGCGGCGGCGAAGCCTTCCGCCTTGAACGAATTGTTAGGCCCCCGGTGGCGTCCGAGAGAGCGAGCGAACGTAGAGCGACATTGAGCCGTCCCAGCCGCAGTGAACGCAACGACCCGTGACAAACTCATGTAAACACCTTGGAACACCGTACAGGACATGTGCACACTCCGGGCATAGAGACTGCATGCTCGATGACGCGGCAACATAGCAGCAGTCACACTCGTCACATTTTTTCTCGGCTGTGTTGGTCATGGCCTAACGCTGGAGTTAAGCGGCGGCGAAGCCGTCCGCCTTGAACGAGTTGTTAGGCATTTGCCTGATCCCGCACGCAGTCACACCAGATTGCTTGGCCTGAGCATTTAGGGCACCGCTCGACATCGCAATCAACGACGTGCAGCTGACCTTTGACAACGGAACAGTCGCCGCAAGGGCCTTCGTCTGCGCCCCAGTCCATGGCCTCACTGCCGTAGGGGACGCGCAGAAAAAGCACGCCACCGATGGAATAGGATTTGATGTTTTGGGCAGCCTCGATCTGCTCAGGCCAGCCTGAGACCATTTTAGTGCCGTTGTATTCAACTAGATCGTTATCCATGCATGCCCCACAGTCTGTATGCCTAACGCTTATTAGACCCCGCATCGGGGCATATGCAATGAATGTTCAGCTTTAGTCTGTTGCTCGTCAAGCGGGCAAATCCTGCGGATAGACAAGGATCTGCCCGATGACGAGGGCGGCCTTCGGAGCAAGGATGGCCTTTGCTTATCACGCTGATCATGGTGATAAGTCTTATGACTCCGTAAACGGAGGAATAAACCGTATGGTCAGTGGCGTACCGACATCAAAATTACCTGATCACTAGAGAAGGACTACGAGCTACGGACCGCTGGCGTTGCCGAAAGGCTTCTATAGATTGTCGCGACACCACAATTGAAGCGGTCGGCAATATCCGGCACGGAAAGCTTCTCCTCATTCCGAAGAAATTGCACACGTTTGATCTGTTCGTCTGTTAAAGCCTTCTTTCGACCAAATGTCACGCCAGCACTCTTTGCCTTGGCGATACCGTCCGCTTGTCTTTCACTCCTCAGGTCATTCTCAAACTCCGAAAAAATCGAAAGCAAAGAGAACATCAGCTTCCCCTCTGACGTTGAAGTATCGATCGACTGATCTAAGACTTTAAGGGTGACGCCTTTACGCTTGAGCACATCGGCAATCTTGGCCAGATCCAGAACAGAACGTGCCATGCGATCGAGTCGACTTATAACCAATGTGTCGCCGTCACGAAGAAATTCTAGGCAGGCCTGAAACTGAGGACGATTGTCCTGCTGCCGACCAGACTTTTTTTCAGCATAGATGCGAGTGCACCCGAAAGCTTTTAGCTTTTCATCTTGGACAGCCAGAGATTGCCCCTGACTACTGACACGACCGTACCCAACGACCTCACCCATTTATCATAACTCCTTAGAGTTTATGATAATACGCTTTTGATAAGACTTTTGATAGACCTTTTGGAGTGTTCCTAAAGGTATACATTTAGACAAGGGAGCTTGCTTGGACTCAACTAGCTAAAGTGGTGCTATAGCAGGGTCAGGTGTTTGAAATGGGGAAAGGATTGCCTAATGCTTACGAAGCGAATTCTTTGTTTTGCTAACTCTAAAAAGATGTCTGGACGTTGCATCGCTGGTCGCGAAATGCTGGCCAATGGGCCGGGACCATGGGTTAGACCAATTAGCAGTCGGCCAACGGAGGAGGTGACGGAATATGAGCGTCAGTATGAAGATGGGAGCGATCCTCGCGTACTGGACATCATTGATGTTCCCGTTATTCGGCATCATCCACATGCTTGCCAGAGTGAAAACTGGCTCATCGAAGCAGACAGGTATTGGGTGAGATCAGGGCAAGCTCGCTGGCTTAACCTTCAGCCGTTCGTAGAAAACCCCGCTACGCTTTGGCATAACGTCCACAGTACGTACCACGGTCTAAACGATGAAATTCCTCGAGACATGGCGGATGCCCTGCTGCACTCACTACACCTCATACATTTGGGTGAATTGTACCTCCGCGTTTTTGCACCCGGCGCCGATTTTGGAAATCCAAAGCGGAGGGTACAGGCAACGTTTCAGCATAGAGGTGTCCAATACAAATTGTGGGTAACTGACCCGTTGATCGAACGAGAATATCTTGCGCAGAACGACGGTATATATGCGTTGGGTGAATGCATGGTTTGCTTGAGCTTGGGAGAGCCGTACCAAAAGAATGTGGTGGAATGGTGCCGATACAAGCTAGTGGCTTCGATCATTCAGAAAGAATTGGTGGAGTGATGTATAGCGACGCAAAAATTACGGTTTATACCATCGGTCATTCGACGCATCCAATTGACCGATTTCTTGATCTTCTCGTGGCGAACAATGTCACAGCTGTCGCTGACGTCCGCTCAAGCCCATTTAGTCGACACAACCCTCAGTTCAATAAAGACGTATTGCGTGCAGCGCTTTTCCGTCGAAAGATTTCGTACGTATTTGTTGGCAAGGAATTGGGTGCGCGATCAGATGATCCATGCTGTTATGTGGATGGTCAGGTGCAGTACGACCGACTTGCCGAGACTGAATTATTCAAATCAGGGATCGAGCGAGTTATGAGTGGCGCGCGAAAATTTCGGGTTGCATTAATGTGTGCCGAAAAGGAGCCGCTTGACTGCCATCGGACGTTGCTGGTCAGCCGCGCTCTCGAATCCAAGGAAGCTTCGATCGTTCACATCTTGTCAGATGGAACTGTTGAGCCACAGGCGCACACCATGTCGCGATTGCTGAACATGATGGGTTTACCTCAGGAAGACATGTTCAGAAGTCACAAAGATCTTGTGGATACGGCCTGCAAGCTAAGGGAGCAAAAGATCGCTTATGTCGAAGCATCACATGTGGGGCAGGTCAATCCATGAACCTATTCACTATCGGCTTTACAAAGAAAACGGCAGAAGTGTTCTTCAACAAGTTAAGACACTCGGGCGCCAAGCGTATTGTTGATGTTCGGCTCAACAACGTGTCGCAGCTCGCCGGCTTTGCCAAGCGTAACGACCTTCAGTTCTTCCTACGCGAAGTCTGCGGCATGGATTATGCGTATGTGCCCGAGCTGGCTCCCACGAAAGATATTTTGGACGAATACAAAAAGAATAAAGGGGATTGGTCCGTATACGAAGGCAAGTTCCTTGACCTCATGCGCCAACGTGAGATCGAAAAACGAGTTGATCCAATGCTACTCGAAGAAGGGTGCTTGCTTTGCAGCGAAGACAAGCCTCATCACTGTCATCGCAGGCTTGTTGCTGAATATCTGAAGCAGCACTGGGGAGATATTGAGGTAACGCATCTTGTTTGAAGCACAGCGGGTTAATAAGCGTGAAATTCTGACGATCCGGGGTGGCTCAGACAGTTAGCGCGGCAAAATCGGAAGTGGTCCCACGCCAATCAGCGGTATCCCGTACCTACAGACGGCTAGCCAGATGGCGGCCATTGAGGGAAACCAAGCGAGCACGCGGATGCCCCACAAAACACGAAGCAAGAAAGTTCGTTGTTCCAAAAATCCTTGGTTTGCCTCGTCTAAAGCGCTACTTATGGTCTCCGGGTAGCTTTTTATCTTAGCATTAAGCTTCCCAAACACTACGTCGTGGCTGTGCCCTACCTGTCTTACGAGGAGGAGTTGGTTGTGAATCATTCCGCTCATAAGTAGCGACGTCAGTAAGATGCCCAAAGCTAGGAGCACGAAATCTACAAGCTGATCGGATTTCCATATTGTTAGCAGCCCAGCGATCGATAACGGCAGCGCCAAAAGTTTTGCTGTCGAATCCCCCATCACCGAATTCAGACGTGTCGAGAAATCTAACTCTTTGTCCGCAATGTCCTCCCTAATCTTTTCAAACGAAAAATTGTGGACATAGCAGTCAGCGTTGTATCCATACTGCTTCACCACTTCCAACCAGTTTTCCGCAAGGTAAGTAAAGGCCTTCTTGGAATCAGGTGCTTTTCCCAACGCATCTGCCACTGCCAGTCTGAACAGCTGGCGATGTTCGTTTACGTGGAGGGAGTTGTCGCTTTTGTCCGATAAAAGTTCTCTCAGAGCAGATAGCTCAAGCCTGCCAGCATTAAGGGCTATCGGTTCGATCCTTGTTGATAATTCGAATGTTCGCGGAGGCTTAGAATCTTCTGCAGGTAAAACGAAGACCAGTGTCTTGGGCTGCGCTGGTTCTGAGTTTGTGCTGCCAAGCGAGAGCGCAGAAAGCAGTGCAGCCAGCTCACATAGATCGAAGGCGACCAAGAGCTGACTGGGAGGGCTCGGGGAGTCGAAGATAAAGTCAGAGTCGACTAGGTAGAAATTAGTTGGCCGTATGCCGGAGCTTAGTGCGCCAGAGTCTTGCACCAGCTGATGCACATCCGCGTAAAACCGGCCGTGCTCGTTGTGGGCTAGTAGCCATGTGAATTCAACAGAGCCGTCGCTGTTGAAGACTGGGCCGTCGCTGAAGCTTCCTTCGTGAGCCGATAAATTTCGACACGCTGCAAGAGCGTCTTTCAGTAAGTCAGCGCAAGTTCCCGTGTATTCAAATTCACCGCTCCCAATGGAGGGGCGGTTAGCAGCACGATAGAGGCTGACTACATCCGAAAACATATTAAGAGATCACTGAGTTGTCAGGTAATTCGGATTGCCTCTCGGCCAGCGCTGCCTCCACCCGACGAACGGTGTCATTGGGAAGTTTCGTGAAAAGCAGTGTATGTGCATCTGGGTTGTAGACAATTTCAGAATCCTGCAGGCCCAGCGCTGCGTCATCGAAACTGAGATTCCAGAGAGCCGTGGTTGCTCGAATCCTCGTCATGGCATCAAGAGCTGATGCGCTTACGGAAAACTCTGCGGGTATCTGGATATCATCCCCTTGTAAGTATTCGGCAAGGCCCTCGGCGGAGCTTGCGAGCTCGGGGCCGAGCGAATGCCTAACGACGTTTACGACACTGGCAATGGTGATCGTAGATCCGTCCGGCTGCGCATGAAGGTAGTCAATTACAGCCCTTCGAACGATCTTAGCCAGATCTTTAGTTTCGCTGTTCGTTCTGACAAACGCCCGAACCGCATGTATCAGTGCTTTCGTTGTTCTTCCCGACGACACGCCTTTTTCGCAGCCCAGAGCTTCAACGAAGTAGGACGCTACATCGGCCTTCTGAGACTTCCTATTTATAAAGCAGAGGTATGTCTTTTCAAGGGTTTCTCCATCGTCCTCAGCAGCGGTGGCACTGTTAGCAGCTTCTCCAATTTGGAGTGCTTGAGAATACCGATCCAAGTTTACTCGTGCTGCCTGATGCAGCTTAGATAGATCAATTTCCTTGATTTCGGTCGGAACAAGATCCGCAGTCAGCGTCAAGGCGCCACGTTCTTTGATCATTGCTACCAAGAGGAATGTCGAGGCTTGAGACGCATAGACGAGGAAGCAAACATACCCGCCGGTAGCGAAATTCTCTTCCTTTGCCTTCCGTTGAAGCTCAGACATGGCTACATGCGAGGCGGTGACAAAGGCATCGAGTGTCTCTTCTTCCGCCAAAGATCTGACTGCGCTCGGGAATTTTCCTTGGCGATTATCGTTACCGAACTGCCCCCAGAAAACCGAGCTACCGTCTTTTCCGACGAGCTTTGAGAGTTGTTCTGCAAGCGAGACGACTGTGACGCTGGCAATATCAAGCTTGGCCTGAGCAAGCCTTACGGTAGCGACATTACTATTCGCTTCCTTGTCCAGTGAATGGATGATGGCAAACTTGAGCTGATCCATACGTTCCCTTGTAGATCTCAGTCGTCGCAGTCATTGCGACGCCCCTTTCAGGAGGATGAACTCAGATGGATGCAGTCGCAACCTTACATGTGACATCTAGAAAGATATGCTGCGTTGGAGGTTTCGTACAAACGGCAACCGAAAACTCTAATCCCATAAAGCAAAACGGCCTGCATCGCTGCGAGCCATTGTTCTACATGGTGGCCGGGGACGGAATCGAACCGCCGACACGGGGATTTTCAATCCTTCCGATTTTTCGTGGCTACTTGCGAGGACTTTCCGTACCAGCGTCCGTACGACGAAAAAGGCCACCCGTTGAGGTGGCCTAAGTCGTTGATTCTATTGGTGGGCGATGCAAGGATCGAACTTGCGACACCTGCCGTGTGAAGGCAGTGCTCTACCGCTGAGCTAATCGCCCGCCGAGAGCGCGCAAATATACGGGGAGAGCGGCTTCGGGTCAATCGCTGTCGCGCTTGAGCCGGCATTTGATCGCTGCAATGCGGGCGGCGCGGGGCATCCGTTGGGGCGGATGGTTGGTAAACTGCCGCGCTTGACTGACGAGGGCGCCCCCGATGGAATTCCTGCAGCACGAGTTCAACCATATTCTCGCGGCGCTGCACGGCTTCGAGATCACGCCATGGAAAACCGTTGGCCTGATCGGCTCGCTGATGTTCACCAGCCGCTGGTTTGTGCAGATGTACTACACGCGCAAGTTGAAGCGGGTGGTGATGCCGCTGTCGTTCTGGTGGTTGTCGGTGATCGGCAGCGCGCTGTTGCTGAGTTATTTCATCGTCGGCAAGAACGACTCGGTCGGCATTCTGTCGAATTTTTTCCCGGCCTTTGTCTCGGTCTACAACCTGATCGTGCACATGCGCGAGGTGAAGCGCCGCGGCGTGGTCGAAAGCGAAGTCTGATCAGCGTCAGACTTCGCTTTGGAATCGATCACTCGACTTCGTAGCCCAGATACGGTGCCAGCCAGCGTTCGGCAAGCTCGCGTGTCCAGCCTTTGCGCTTGGCATAGTCCTCGACCTGGTCGCGGCTGAGCTTGCCGACCACGAAGTACTGGCTCTGCGGGTGCGAGAAGTACCAGCCGGAGACGGCGGCCGTGGGATGCATGGCGAAGCTTTCGGTTAGCTGGATGGTGGTGTGTTCGGTTGCGTTGAGCAGTTCGAACAGCGTGGCTTTTTCCGAATGCTCTGGGCAGGCGGGGTAACCGGGGGCAGGGCGGATGCCGCGGTATTTTTCGGCGATGAGATCGTCGTTGGCCAGGGTTTCGTCGGGCTGGTAGCCCCAGAATTCCTTGCGCACGCGTTCGTGCAGGCGCTCGGCGAACGCTTCGGCCAGGCGGTCGGCCAGCGCCTTGAGCATGATCGACGAGTAGTCATCGTGGTCGGCTTCAAAGCGGGCCACGTGCGGCTCGATGCCGATGCCGGTGGTCACGGCGAAGCCGCCAACCCAATCTTTTACACCGCTGTCCTTGGGCGCCACAAAATCGGCAAGACAGAAGTCCGGACGATCGGCAGGCTTTTCCACCTGCTGGCGCAAGTGGCGCAGCATGGCGACGGGTTTGGTTTTGGCCGTCGCATCGACGGCATAAACCTCGATGTCATCGCCGATGTTGGCGGCCGGCCAGAAGCCGATCACGCCCTTGGCCGTGAGCCAGCGTTCAGCGATCAGCTGATCGAGCATGCGGTTGGCATCGGCGTACAGTTCGCGCGCCTGCGTGCCGACCACGTCGTCATCGAGGATAGCCGGGAATTTGCCGGCCAGTTCCCACGCATTGAAGAACGGCAGCCAGTCGATGTACTGGCGCAGTTCGGCCAGATCGTAATCGTCGAACACGGTAATGCCCGGCGTTTTCGGTACGGGTGGTTCGTAGGCCTGCCAGTCGCAGGTGAAGCGTTGTGCGCGCGCCTTGGCCAGCGGCACCAGCTGTTTGCCGGGGCCGCGATCCTTGTGGCGTTCGCGCACGTCGGCGTATTCCAGCCTGATCTTGGCGATGAACTCTTCGACCAGATCCTTGCTGACCAGCGACTGCGCTACGCCGACGGCGCGCGAGGCGTCCTTTACCCACACGGTAGGCGACTTGTAGTGCGGCTCGATCTTCAGCGCGGTGTGCGCGCGCGAGGTGGTGGCACCACCGATCATCAGCGGGATATGGAAATTCTGTCGCTGCATTTCGCGCGCGACCTGGCTCATTTCTTCCAGCGACGGTGTGATGAGGCCGGAAAGGCCGATGATGTCGGCGTTTTCTGCGATGGCCGCTTCCAGGATTTTTTGCGCCGGTACCATCACGCCGAGGTCGATCACCTCGAAGTTATTGCAGCGGAGCACCACGGCCACGATGTTCTTGCCGATGTCATGCACGTCACCCTTGACGGTGGCCATGATGATCTTGCCGTTGTTCTTGCCCATGTCGCCGGTGCGCAGCTTTTCTTCCTCGATGAAGGGCAGCAGGTAGGCGACGGCTTTTTTCATCACGCGGGCAGACTTGACCACCTGCGGCAGAAACATTTTGCCGGCGCCGAACAGGTCGCCGACTACGTTCATGCCGTCCATCAGCGGGCCTTCGATCACGTCGA
>Ga0302304_10000281_pt1 | contig 32706 bp, 23 predicted proteins | sample III_Palsa_E2_2_FD_198769 | JGI IMG/M metagenome (GOLD analysis project Ga0302304, IMG submission 198769) | Peat permafrost microbial communities from Stordalen Mire near Abisko, Sweden - III_Palsa_E2_2 | ecosystem: Environmental > Terrestrial > Soil > Palsa > Peat permafrost | place: Sweden...
TTTCGCGCGGCCTTTTCGCGCGAGCCTTCGTAATGTCCAAGCACGGCGCAAAATAAAAGGCAGGAAGCCACGCGCTTCCGCGCTCGACTTCCTGCCTCACACCCGCCTCAAATAAATTCCTACTGTTGTGTTGCCCCTGGTGCAACGCCGATCTTCGTGCCGATCACTTCCCCGGAAATAATGATCTCCACTCTCCGGTTCTGCTGCCGGCCCGCCGGTGTGTCGTTGCTCGCCACCGGATTCGATTTTCCAAATCCCGTCGCGGTAATCGAATTCGGATCGAGCCCCTGCGTGATCAAATAAGCCCGCACCGTATTCGCGCGCTGCTCCGACAACGTTTGGTTGAACGCGTCGCTGCCCACGCTGTCCGTGTAACCCTCCACCGCCAAATGCAATCCCGGATGCGCCAGCACGATCCCCGAAAACTTCGCCAACGCTTCCCGCGCCGGCGGCTGCAGATCGAATTTGCCGAACGCAAACAGCACGTCCGCCATATTCACTTGCAACCCGCGCGGCGTATCCGTCGTCGGCAAAATGCGGTTGAATTGATCGAGCAACGCCGCCCGCAGCGCCTGCTTATCCGCCTCGGCCTTCGCCGCCGCATCTCGCGCCGCCTGTGCCTGCTGGTTCGCACTCAAAGCCTGCTGCTGCGCCGCCTGTGCCGCCGCATCCGCCGCCAAGCGCGCTGCATCCGCTTGCGCCCGCGCCTGCGCTTCCCGTGCCGCGTCCCGCTCCGCCTGCAGCCGTTGCATTTCGGCCTGCTGCCGCGCCGCCGCTTCCTGCGCCTGCTGCGCCTGTGCCGCCGCCGTGGCCGCTGCTTGCGCCGCCTGCTCCGCCGCCAGCTTATTCTGCGCCGCGCGCTGCACCGCAATCTGCCGCGCATCCGCCGCCGTCTGCACCGCGTCTCGCGCCGCCGCGATCACATCTTTCCGGTTCGCTTTGCGCGCCAGCATACTGTCCGCGTTATTCAACGACGACAGTGCCTTCTGGTACGCATCCGGCGCCAGCGTTTCCGCCCCCGCCGCCTGCGCAATCGCCACCGCATTTCGCGCTTCGTACACTTCCAGCGGAACCTTCGGCGACATATCCGTGATCGGTTCCCGCGCCTTGGCCATGTCGTACGTGTATTGTCCGCGCTTCAGCAGCTCGTAATTCGCCGTCACCTGCTCCGACGTGCCCACCGTGTCCGCGCGCAGCACGTTCTCCAGCACCACCACGTCGCTGGGCACGTTCACCGCAAAATATGGCTCCGCCGTCACGATCATCCCGAACGATTGCAGGTTGGTCGTCGCCGTCAAACTGCTTTTATTGCTGTTGATCACCAGCTCTCCCAGGTTGCTCGGCTTCCCTTCCGGAGTGATGGCCCACAGCACGTACGTCAGATATTCTTTGCCAAACACCTGCGCCGGCTGCAGGTTTTTAAAATTCGCGCTGATCACGATCGAGCCCTTCTTGCTATCCACCTTCGCGTCGCCCTTGGCCAGCGGCAGCAGCGGCGTTCCGCGAAAATCGATCATGGTCGATCCCTGCTTATGCTGGTAGCTCACCGAAGTAATCGTCTTGCCCACCAGCGTGACCTGGTAGAACGAATTATTTTGTTGCTGCGAACTATCTTGTTGCGCACCCGCCAGCATGGCGCACCCTAAAATTACGGTAACCAACGTGATCCACTTCCGATTTCCCATCTCAAATGCTCCTTTATTACGTTGCGGAACGCCGCTTCTGCGCCCAAACTCGCGCGGGCATTGTATCAAAACGGCACGCGCCCAACCCCCGTTTTCCTTCTCGCCTCGGCCAGTTGCGTCCTTCGCATCGCCACTTAAATTCTTTCCCTCTTCTCTCGATTTCCCCTCACTCCACCATGTACGATATGAGCGATGATTCAACGCGCTCTCCTCATCCTCGCTCTCGCAATTTTCATCCCCTCGGCTTTGCTAGCCTGCACCTGTTCCAAAGAACCGCCGGGAAAATGTCCCGGCCTCCAATCCGACGACGTCGTTTTTCTCGGCACCGTCACCGATATTTCCGCTGTCGCCAACCCGCTTCCGGCCGCGCCGGCCCCGACCGGCGAAAATGCATCCGCCGACGCCTCAGCCGCCAGCGCTGATGCCGCCGCCACCGCAGCCGCCGCCCAGGCCGACGGCAACACGCCCATCATCCGCTACCATTTCCACATCAATGAGCGGTTCGCCGGCCCCGACTCCCCCGACATCGACGTCTTCTCCGGCGGCGACGACGGCGACTGCGGTTACAATTTCAAAACAGGTGATCAGTACATCGTCTTCACTCAGCAGGAAACCGAAGGCCGCCTCTTCGCCACCATTTGCAACGGCACGCGCCGCGCCGCCGACGGCCGCGCACTCCTCCCGCAGCTCCGCGCCATGCGCAATCACGACCGCGTCGCTTCGGTCTTCGGCCTGCTCCATCGCGCTGATCCGCCGCTGCTCGCACCTTCCGACGATCCCGACGACCCATTACCAAACATAAAATTAAAGCTGCGCTCCAAAGACGATCGCTTCGCCACCAGCACCGGCCCCGACGGCGTCTATTCCTTTTACGACGTTCACGCCGGCGAATACGAATACACTGCCAATCTTCCCGCGCGTTTCGAGTTCACCCAGAAAACGCTGAAGGGCGGTCTGCCTCCCTTCAAAATTCCCAACGGCGCCTGCTTCGAGTACAACGTCAGCGCCCTGCCCACTGGAAAAATTCGCGGCGCTGTGCAAGGCCCCGACGGCAAGCCCTTGAACCTCGCTTCCGTCGAACTGTATCGCGCCGATCGTTACGACGACGCCAAGCCCGGCCTCTGGGCCTTTCAAGGCGACAACGGAAAATTTGAATTCGATCACATCGGCCCCGGCGAATACATCCTGGTCTTCAACCGCATGAACCGCCAGGATCCCAATTCCCCTTTTCCCCGCACCTTTTATCCCGGCGTCGCTGATGCCTCCGAAACCAGATTCATCCACATGAAAGATGGAGAACAACTCCTCAACGCCAACATCAAACTCCGCGACCCCTACCCCACCCGCAAACTCAAAGTCGCGCTGAAATGGAAAGACGGCCGCCCCCTGGGCGAAGTCACCGTCAAAGCCGAAGCCGCCCAGGGCGGAAATCCCGCCGCCAAAAAAATCGCCGACGGCGTCTATCAATTCACCATCCTCGAATCCGCCCGCTACACCTTTTCAGCTTGGGAAGATCTCGACCCCCAACACGCCGCCCCGCAACGCAAAGGCGCCGCCACCTGCCCCCTCCCCGCCAGAATCGATTCCGACTCCGTAACCGTCGACGGCGCCGACGAAGCCGCGAGCGAAATCACCCTAACCTTCGCCCCTCCCCCCTGTAAGCCAGAGAATGACCAACCAACCGCGCCAGCCACACCACCCACGCCAGCCGAAGCACCCGCGCCACCCTCACCCTAATCTTTTCGAGCGTCACCGTCGCGCCGTTGAATTTCCGGGTGATCCCCGCCAACAAAATTCCCGCCAAAAACTCTTGGAGTGCGGTGGCTCGGCCACCACTTTGCCCCGACGCATCAAAAAACTCTGGAGAAAATCCGCCGCCGATGTGGTAAAAACCATCTCGTCAAGTATCTCGATGTATCCGGCCGCCTCGACTCCCGCCGCCGAGACCCGCCGAATCCCCTAGGGGTTACAAAAAATGCCAAACAGAAAGTCACTAACCGCCATCCTGATCCTCCCCACCATCCTCGCCGCCGGAATCCTCTTCGCCCAGGACATGCAAGCTCCCGTTGTCAACATCGATCCCCAACGCCACGGCAACCTCGCCACCGCCCAGGAATACATCGTCGCCGCCTTTCAAAAAATCGAGGCCGCCCAGCAGGCCAACGATAGCCACCTCGGAGGCCACGCCGCCAACGCCAAAAATTTCCTCGCCCAAGCTGACGCCGAACTTCGCGCCGCCGCCGATTTTGCCAACGCCAATGACCCCCAGCCGCCGCCACAGCAAGGCCCGGCCAACGCCTCCGGCAACTGGACCATCTACGCCGCCAACGTCGATCACCCCGGCGGTTCCACCAAAACCGTGCGCATCACCCAAACCGGCGCGCAGCTCGGCGGCCATTTCAAAGGTCCGAATCAGTCCGGCGGCATCGAAGGTTTCGTCAACGGCTCTCACATCGAATTCAGCACCAAGACTCGCGACGTGCTCACCTTCCGCGGCGAGGTCGAAGGCGACACCATGTCCGGCATGTACGGTGTTCACGGCCAGCACGCCCCCTGGCACGCGGTCCGCTCTGATTAATTTCCGCCCGTCCGCGCGCCGCCGATTTTTTCACGCGCGCGGTTTTTGCCGCGGAATCGCCGCTCCCACAATGAGCGGTACGAAATAAACGGTTGACCCGCTAGATACTGGATGCTATTTTTCGCCCATCACACTCTAGGAGAACGCGAATGACCGTGCGTCTCGGTACTCTAAAGACACTAGCGATGCTTCTCCCCGCCGGCGTTCTGGGAATTTCTTCCGCCTTGGCGGCCACCCCCGCGAAACCTTCTGCGCCCGACCTCAAAACGAACGACCACGTCACCGGCGTGGCCGATCGCCTCGGCGAAATTCGCGCCGCCGTCTCCAAGATCGATTTCAAAAACTCCAGCATCGCCGTCGATTCCGATGCCGCCGCTCTCACCGCCGAATGGCCCAATTTTCATTTCGGCGTAGGCTGGCGCAATGGCGGCTGGGGCAATGGTGGCTGGCGCAACGGCGGTTGGGGCAACGGCGGCTGGCGCAACGGTGGCTGGGGCAATGGCGGCTGGGGTAACGGCGGCGGTCCCTGGCACAACTGGCACAATTTCTGGCGTAACTGGTAGGCCTTGTGAATTCGATGAGGCCAGACACGCCATCCTCGTGTGACGGCCGTCCGCTGATCAGCATTGTCGTGCTGCAGCCCACGCCGTTCTGCAACATCGACTGCCGTTATTGCTATCTCCCCGAGCGCAGCAACAAAGCGGTCATGCATTTGGGCACCATCATCGCCGCCTTCGACCGGATTTTTTCTTCCGGCTGGTGCAGCTCGCATCTCACCGTGATCTGGCACGCTGGCGAACCACTCGTTCTCCCGGTCTCCTACTATCAAGCCGCCTTCGAAGCCATCGCGCTGATGTGTCCTCCCGGCATCGAATTGCGCCACTCGATTCAAACCAACGGCATGCTGCTCAACTCCGAATGGTGTGACTTCATCAAGCAATGGCGCGTCGGGCTCGGCGTCAGCATCGACGGTCCGCGCCACCTCCACGACGCCAACCGCGTCACCCGCTCCGGCAAAGGCACCTTCGACCGCACCATCGAAGGAATTCGTCTCCTTCGCCGCCAACAGGTTCCGTTCCACGTCATCTCCGTCCTCTCCGAAAAAAGTATGCACGCGCCCGAGGAGCTGCTCGACTTCTACATCTCCGAAGGCATCGACGATGTCTGCTTCAACGTCGAAGAATCCGAAGGCAGTCACGTTTCCGGCCTGCTCACCAGCGCCGATCCCGCCGCCGGCTTTCGCCGATTTCTCGACCGCTTCTGGACTCTTTCACGTCAATCCTCCCAGATTCATTTCATCCGCGAAATCGACGGAATGATTTCCCGCATCTTCCGCCCCGAAGGCACTTCGGTCGACAATTCCCAGGTCGAGCCCTTCGGCATGATTAATATCGATTGCCGCGGCAACGTCTCCAGTTTTTCGCCCGAACTCCTCGGTTACAAAAACGCCGACTACCATGACTTCATTGTCGGCAATGTTCTCGAGGATTCCCTCCCCGATATGCTGCGCAGCCCGGCCATGCGCGCCATGGCTCGCGACATTTCCGCCGGCGTCGAACTCTGCCGCCAGCAGTGCGAATATTTTTCCGTTTGCGGCGGCGGTGCACCCGTCAACAAACTCACCGAAAACGGCAGCTTCGCCACCAGCCGCACCCAGTTTTGCCGCCTGATCCAGATTGTCCCCACCGATTTAATCCTCAGCGCACTCGATCGCCTCGAGGGCGAATTCGATGGCGCCGCCGCCCGCGCGCCGCACCAGTCGAATTCCGTCGCCGAATATCAATTCAAATCCACGCCGCAAATTGTTCCGGACCCGCCACCCGCCACGCCAAATTTCCGCCCGGATTCGCCCGATGTTGCCTTACATCAAATTCAGCGAGGTTCGCGATGATCGAAAAAACGGTCCAGAGCACAATTCAGTCGATAGCCGCCGTGGCACTACTCAGCTTGGCCCTCGGGACCACTTTCGCTCCTGCGGCCTCCGCCCAGGCCAAGGCCGCCCCGGCCCCGAAAGCGCAGCAAGCTCCGCCCAACAAAGACGCGGCTGGACCGCCCGACTCTTCGTCCGAATCCGCGCCCGCCGACGACTCCAGTTCGAATTTCGCGCCGGTCCTCTATATCACCAGCGTCGAAGCCATGCGCAGCACTCACGAACCCGCTCTCGATGTGATCCGCGTCCGCGCCATCACCAGCTCCGACGGCTGGGAAGATGGCGAGCTCGTGCCGCTCACCAAGGGCAAGCCCGCCGATGGAATTTTGGATTTGGCTTTCATCGCCCAGGCGCCCACCGATCCCGCCTCGCCCTCCAAAAATCCGGAGATCGAAGCGGTCTTCACCATGGAGCCCGGCCATCCCTTCAAAGGCGTCCGCGTCTACGGCGCCACTAATCGCGTCACCCTGCACGCCATTCCCGGCTACATGGAAGCGCCCGCCGCCCCCGGCGACTGCACCGACTGCATCGGCAAGTATTATTTAGCCAAGGGTGAAACCGCCCCCGCCGGCGTCAACGCCGACAGCATCGTGCGCGAAGAATCTCTACCCAACACGGTCCACGTAATCAAAGCCGGCGAAGGCATCCGCAAACTCGACTCCGACCCCAATCGCCTGACCCTCGTCCTCAACGACGAAGGCCGCATCGTCATCGCCGTCTGGGACTAAAACTAAACAGGACCAGCAACTACCGCGGCTAGAAGACCGCATCGCCTCACAGGAGAAAAAAAATGATTAAGAAGATTTTGCTGTCCAGCGTGGCGCTCGGCGCGGCCTTCAGCCTCGGAGCCATGGTCACTCCCCAGGGCGGCCCTCCTCCGGTCGACGTCGGCGAACGCCACGGCAACATGCGCGCCGCCCAGCAACTCATCCAACAAGCCTGGATCAAAGTCGACAGCGCCCAACAAGACAACAACTACAATCTCGGAGGCCACGCCGGCCGCGCCAAAGAACTCCTGGCCCAGGCCAGCAACGAAATCAAACAAGCCGCCGAAGACGCCAACCACCACCACTAGTTCCTTTAGGTGGGCCATTTGTTTGGCTCTTGATCTTGACCTAGCCGTTGCTGTTGCCCGTCATTCTGAGCGCAGCGAAGAATCTCGCCCCCGATCCCCCACTCCCGCAAAAAATCTTTCTGCGCGAGCCCGCCCAAAGCCCCACCACCCAAATCAACCGGCGCGCATATTCCGACCCTCGAAAACATTTCCCATTTTTCGTTATCAAACCTCCCGCCAACTTTTTTCGTCTCTAGTATTTTTCCATTATTGCGGTTCCTCCCATCTCCAGCGAAATTACCCTCACCAAAAAAAGGGAGTGCCCATGAAGTCCAAATTCGCGCACCGTTCCGCCTTTCTCGCGTTCCTTATCGCCTTCTCGGCGCTGCTCACTCGCGCCCAACTTCCCACCGGCACCATCAATGGCCGCGTCACCGACCCCGGCAACGCCGTCGTCTCCAACGCCCAAATCGTCGCCACCAATCAATCTACCAACGTCTCCCGCGAGACCGTCACCAACTCCGACGGCCTCTACGTCTTCTCCGAACTGACTCCCGGCTCCTACACCGTCGCTATCCAATCCCCCGGCTTCGCCCTCAGCGAATTCAAAGACGTCCTGCTCCAGCCCGGCCGCGCCTCCACCGTCGACGCCGAACTCAAAGTCGCCTCGGTCGGCTCGACCGTCACCGTCGGCGGCACCTCCAACTCCGTCGAGCTCACGCAGTCGATGATCCAAGGCCAGGTCACCTCCGGAACCATCGAAAATATTCCGCTCAACGGCCGCAATTTTCTCGAGCTTGCCTATTTAATTCCCGGCAATCGCCCCGCGCCCAATTTTGATCCCACCAAGACCAATACTCTCGAAGTCAGCTCCGACGGCAGCGTCGGCCGCGGCGGCAACATCACCGTCGACGGCGGCGACAACAACGATGAAGTCGTCGGCGGCACCCTCTCCAACTTTCCGCAGGACGCCATTCAGGAATTTCAAATCGCGACCGCCCGCTTCACCGCCGAAGCCGGCCGCTCCGGCAGCAGCATCATCAACATCATCACGAAATCCGGCACCAACGACTATCATGGCTCGCTCTTCGACTACGAACGCAATCGCCACCTGCAGGCGCTCCCCGCCACTTTCGATCGCGACCTTCCCACTCCGCCTTTTGATCGCGAACAATTCGGCGGCTCCGTCGGAGGCCCGCTCAAAACCAATAAAGCCTGGTGGTTTGCTTCCGCTGAATACCGCAATCAGAACGCCGCCATTCCCACCGGCACCCGCGATTTCGCTACCGACACAATCTTGAATACCGACGCGCCCGCACCGTTGCGCGACGCCCTCTTCTCCACCCGTTTCGATTATCAGTTCAATACCACCAACAGCCTGATGGCCCGTTATTCTTTCAACCGTTCCACCGACACCGCCGCAGCCAGCGCCGCCAGCGTCACCCCGCTGCTTTCCGACACCGAGCGCCAGAATTCCCTCAACCGTTTCAACTCCTTCGTCACCGGTTGGACCAAAACCGTTTCGCCCACCAAGGTAAACAACCTGCTCTTTCACTACGACACCTTCCTTAACCAAATTCCCGAATTCCCCAACAGCCTCCCCACCACCAATCCCGATCTCGGCCTGACCAACGAATTAATTTTTCCCGATCTCGCCGACGGCGTGAATTTCAACGTCCCCCAAAGCACTCACCTCAACCGCTACCAGGTCGAAGACAATTTCACCTGGGCCGCCGGCCAGCACACTTTTCATTTCGGCGGCGAATATCAATACGCCCGCGCCTTCGGCGAGATCAACGTCTTCGGCAGCGGCAGCATCATCCTCACTTCTGACTTCGGCTTCGCCAATTTGAACGGTCAGCCCGGCGCGCCCAACGATCTCGACATTCCCATCGCCGCCGCCATCAAAAGCGCCGCGCCCATTCAACCCGTGCCCATTCCCAATATTTCCAACAGCTACATCGCGTTCTACGCCCAGGACGATTGGCGCGTCACCCACAAGCTCACCGTCAACCTCGGCCTCCGCTGGGATTTCGATACCGACGCCACCGGCACCAGCAGCGATTACGGCCCGTGCCCGAATCTCATCGAGCAGCCCACCAGCCCCTGCGTCTGGCTGGCCAACGTCATCGATCTCCATCATCATCCCGACAAGAAAAATTTCGGCCCGCGCATCGGTTTTGCCTACGATCCCTTCGGCAAAGGCCACACCGTCATCCGCGCCGGCTTCGGAATTTATTACGACCGCATCGTTTTCGAAGTCCCCGGCTACGAACGCGTGCAGGATGACCGCGCGCTCACCATCAATCAATTTTCCGGTTCGTTCTGCACTTTTCCCGGCGACCCCAACCCGCCGGATCTGAATACCTGCTTTGCCACTACGCCCGCCGGCCAGCCCCTTCCGGGCGTGGTCTTCGGTCCCGGCAGCCCCACTCTCGCCAATCCTTTCAGCGGCCAGCGCCAGACCAGCGGCGTCGGCATCATCGTCGTCGATAAAGACACCCACCACCCGCTGTTCCAGCAAACCTCAGTCGGCCTGCAGCAGCAATTCGGCAATGACTGGACGCTCAGCGCCGACGGCCTCTACGTCTTCGGCCAGCGCCAGCTCATCGCCCAATTCCTGCGCAATACCACTTCCACCTCGCCGTTCATTTCCTGCCCGGGCAGCAACGTGCCCTGCACCGTCACCGACCCGCTCACCGGCGTCTCCGATCAAGTCACCGTCGCCACTTCCAACGCCCACTCCTGGTATGACGGCCTGCTCGTCAACCTCCGCCACAAACCCATGCGCGTTGGCCCCGTCACTTATTTGTTCAACGTCAGCTACACCCTTTCGAAGACCCTCGATTATTCCGACGACGATCAAGTCCCGTCCTACACCGCCGTCGAAAACGTCAACCTGATCGAAGGTACGGTAGGTCCGCAAACCGAAAAAGGCTACGCCGCCAGTGACGAGCGCCATCGCCTCACCGCTTACGGATTGCTGCAAATGCCCTGGGGATTTTCTCTCGCGCCGCTCTACACCTTCGGCTCCGGCGTCCCGGCTGACACCTTCCTGCCGGATCTCAACGTCAACGGCCAATCGTTACCCGCGCGTCTACCGATCCTCGCCCGCAATTCCCTCGGCCGCAGCGTGCAGAACAGCACCCAGCTGAATCGCATCATCGACCAATGGAACGCGCTGCCTTCCTGCCCCGCCCCCGCCCCGTGCAACGCCGGCGGCCCGCTGGAAAATGTTCCGGACGGAATTAATTTCCGCAGCCCGCTCAATTCCGTCGACCTGCGCCTGATGAAAGCCATCGCCATCAAAGAACGTTTCCATCTCGACCTCATGGCCGAAGCCTTCAACCTCTTCAACAGCGTCAACATTCGCGGCTTCACCAACACCAGCTATTCCGGCCGCAACATTTCCCTCGTCCCGGTCGGCACCAATCCGCCCACCTCCACCAATCCCGACGGCCTCAACCAAAGTTTCTTTTCCCCGGTCAGCACCGCCGGCGGCTTCTTCGGCTCCGGCGGCCCCCGCGCCTTCCAATTCGCCCTCCGCTTCACCTTCTAAATCGCGCCCCACCGCGATTCAGCCCGTCGCCCTCCGCGCGACGCAGAATTGCAGCGCGACCAGAAAATCTCTCGTCGCGCTGCGGTTGCCCGCACTCCATCCGGTTTGACTTGCCCCTCCACCCCTGCGAAAATCCCTCGGCGATAATTGGGGCCGCGAATCACGCAAATGGAGACAAGATGAAAAAGTTTTTCGGCATAAGTGTGCTCACCCTCCTGACTCTAGCCTTCACCGTTCCAACTCACGCTCAGGAACCAAACAAAGACGCCAAGCCCCCCATCGAAATGAAGGGCAGTGACACCAAGCCGGCCGACGCCCCCAAAGAAGAAACCTGGGCCAGCGACCACACCACTCGCATCGGCGGCCAATCCATTTCCTACAAAGCCACCGCCTCGCTCACCATGCTCAAAGACGACAAAGGCGAAGGCACTGCCCTGATTTTTTCCACCGCCTACACTCGCACCGATCTAAAAGACGCCCCCGCCCGCCCCATCGCTTTCGTCTATAACGGCGGCCCCGGCTCCGCTTCGATCTGGCTGCACATGGGCGCCTTCGGCCCGCGCCGCGTGGTCAATGCCGACGCCTCCTCCACTGCGCCCGCCCCCTACAAAATTGAAGACAACGCCAACTCGCTCCTCGACAAGACCGATCTGGTCTTCATTGATCCGGTCGGCACCGGATTCAGCCGCGCTATCGGCAAATCCCAAAACAAAGATTTCTGGGGCGTCGATCAGGACGTGAAATCCCTCGCGCAGTTCATCAACATCTATCTCAATCGCAACAACCGCTGGAATTCTCCGAAATTTCTCATCGGCGAAAGTTACGGCACCTTCCGTTCCGCCGCCCTCGGCAATTACCTCCAGACCCGCGACGGCATTTACATCAACGGCATCGTGCTGATTTCCAGTGTCCTCAATCTCGGCACCATTTCCTTCAATCCCGGTGACGATTTGCCCTACGTCCTCTATCTTCCGAGCTACGCATCGACCGCCTATTTCCAAAAAGCCCTGAAAGATCCTCCGGCCGACCTCGCCGCGTTTCTCGCTGACGCCCGCCATTTCGCCGCCACCGACTACACCACCGCGCTGATGAAGGGCACCAACATTACGCCCGCGGAAAAAGCGGATATCGCCGCGACGCTCTCCCACTTCACCGGCCTCAGCGAAGACTACTTGATGAAAGCCGATCTCCGCGTGAACCTCGCCCAGTTCAATGTCGAACTCGCCCGCTCCCGCGGCCTCACTACCGGCCGTTACGATTCGCGTTACACCATGCCGACCTACGACCTGCTCACCGAAAATGCCGAAGACGATCCTTCTTTCACCGGCGTCCTCGGCGCCTTCGTCGCCGCCTTCAACAACTACGAACGCGAAGAATTAAAAGTCGTTCAGGAACGGAACTACGAGGCGCTCAACGGCGAAGTCGGCGGCAGTTGGGACTGGAAACATCGTGGCCCGCAGGGCGGCGGCTTTTTCCCCGGCTCCGCCAATGTCTCGGGCGATTTGATTCAAGCCCTGATGACCAATCCGCACCTCCACGTCCAGGTTGAAAATGGTTTCTTCGATATGGCCACCCCCTTCTTCGCCACCGAATACACCATGGACCACCTCTTCCTCCCCGCCCACCTCCGCGACAACATCGACCTGAAGTATTACAACGCCGGCCACATGATGTACTTGCATCAGGAAGATCTAACCAAACTAAAATCCAACATCGCCGCCTTCATCGACGCCAACACCAAACCCTAAAAACAAAAATCGCGGCCTTCGCCGCAACAAAAAAAACGCGGCCCGGCTTCCGCCGCGCCCCGTCGCAAAAGCAAAATCGCGGCCTTCGCCGCGGTTCAACGTACCGTCAAAAGAAAAGCCTGCACTATTCCAGTGCAGGCTTTTTTCGGCACAAAATATGCGTGCGTTTTGCTTCTCTCAATCCACCGTAATGCCTACCTAGCGCCGCACACCGCCCCGCCCCCCATTTCTGAGCGCAGCGAAGAATCTCACCCACTCCAGTGTTTCGCGGCGCTCGACCGACACAGCATGATGCCGCCCGCACCACCTGTAGCGGCCGGCGTGAGCCGGGCCATTCGCCGTCGCCCGCGCCTTTGCTGTTTAGGGGGTCGGAGCTTCAGCTCCGACAAAATAAACTCCCGCGCGAAGCGCATTCCTCTAAGTCGCGCGAATCGCGCACGCCTCATGCGCCGTTCGCGCACCCGCCGCCCGCGCCACACTCGCGTCCGCCGCGCAAAAATCTACTCCGCCGCCGACGGCGGTCCTCGGTGTTCCCTTGATTTTAATTTGTCATCCCGAAGCGCAGCGCGAGATATTCTTCAACCAAGATTGATCTGGCGGCAAGCTCCCACCGCATCGAAACACAAAGTAACCAGAACCTTTGGAGTGCGGCGGCTCTGCCGCCGCCCTTCCCCAGCTGCCCGCGCAGCCCAATCGTCCGCGCAACTCCACACCGCACCAAGACAAAAAACCGTCATCCCGAGCGTCAGTGAGGGATATGCTTTTTACGGTCCGCGAACGCAGACCTGCCCGCTCGCCCCAGAGTCGCCACGCCTTCGTCAGGGCACGCCTTCAGCCGTGCCAAAAAGAAGTCCGCGCGCCAGCGCGCTCCTCTAAGTCGCGCGAATCGCGTCGCCTTCCAGACGCCGTTCGCGCACTCGCCGCCCGCCCCTCCCAACACACCAATCAACGCGGCGGCGGACCCTCCACGTCCTCGATTCCCCCAAGTTCCACCGCCAAACATCTTACGACCTCGGCGAATCTGTCTCCGTGGCCCCTCCGTTCAACGGCGTGATACATGCCGCCCCGCACGCCCTCTAATATTTCGGGCCCCGCGTCGAGCACGTATGACGTCTTGCCCTCGCGTCTTTTGGGTCCGCGCCCCTCGGCCGGCCAGAATCCCGAGTCTTCCACCACCTGTGCAAAATGCTCAACGTCCTCGCGCGACACTTCGCGTTTCGTGATCACCGGCGCATCCCCGTGTCGGGCAACACGCGTCGTCACCACCATTCCACTTCCATCGGGTTTCACCGTCAGGCGCACCGCTAACATTTGTCCGCTTTGGCCCGTGAGCGTCTCCCACCGATACATGGTCGCGCTACGATCCCGCGCCGCTGCCACCAGGGAAGGCTCATCGATCGATCTCAGAAATCCCGAAAAAAATTCCGAACTGTCGATCAGACCCGTGGGAAAATAAACCGCCGATTCGCTCGCGGGCGATTGCGATTTCTGTGCCTCTTGCGCCGCGCCCACCTCCAGCGTGCAAGCAATCAACAACAAAACGGAAGTTCCCCGCAAACGCATCGCACTCTGAATTCGTCCCCTCAACCGCTTTCTCCGAAGGGCACAGCTTCAGCCGTGCCAAATAAAAGTCCGCGCGTAGCGCCTTCCTCCGAGTCGCGCGAATCGCGCACGCCTCACGCGCCGTTCGCGCAGCGCCGTGAACGTCGCCGCACCTCCATCACCCCGCACCACGCACTCCCCTAATCCGCCGCCTTCTCCTCCGGAGGAATCGCCGGCCCCTCCCCCTTCACATAATGCCCGTACCAAAATAAATCCCGCTCATACCGATCCTTTATAAACGACGGCCGCGAAAACTCATGAAACTCCCCCGGATACACCACCAGCAAAGTCGGCACGCCCAGTCGCCGCAAACTCTGGTACATCTGCTCGCCATTGATCAGCGGAACATTCCCATCCGCGTCTCCGCCCATAATCATCGTCGGCGTCTTGATCGCCGTCACCCGGTTAAACGGCGAAAGCTTTTCCCACAGCGCCCGATTCTCCCACGGCAGTCCCAATTCGTACTCCCACGCGCGCGAATACAAATCGTGCCCCCAGTTCGACACGTACAAAAATTCTCCGGCCCCCGAAATCGCCGCCTTAAACCGCGTCGTCTGCGCAATAATAAAATTCGTCGAAATTCCCCCGTACGACCATCCGCCCACCCCCAGTTTTTCCGGATCTGCAATCCCCTGCGCCACCGCAAAATCCACCATCGCCAGGTCGTCTTCGTAATCCTTGTGCCCCCAGTCCGCAAAAATCGCCTTGCAGTAATCGAGCCCGTACCCCGACGACCCTCGCGGGTTCGGCGTCAGTACCGCGTAACCATTCGCCGCAAACAGTTGCGCATCAAACATAAATTCCGCGTAGTACGCCCACACCGGCCCCCCGTGCGGCCGCAAAATTGTCGGATACTTCGTCCCCGCCTGATAGCCCACCGGCTTGTACAGATACCCTGCAATCGTCGTGCCGTCCTTGCTTTTGAAATGCACGTACCCCACTTCCGGTAAACGCAATTCCGCCAGCACCGCGTCATTTGTCGTCGTGATTTTTTTCAAGTCGCCGCCGGCCGCCAATTCATACACTTCCGCCAGCTGCGTCAAATCCGCAATCGTCGCCGCCACGCTCCCGTCTTTCCCCAAAGAAAACGCCTGCACCATTTTCCTGCCGCCGATCGGACGCTCGATCGCGCCGCCCGTCGCCGGAACCCGCAGCAGTTGCTGCGTCCCATCATCGTCTGCAATGAAATAGATCCAACCTCCGTCCGCCGAAAATTTCGGCAATGTCGAATTCCGGTCCAGCGCCCTCGTCAAAACTTTTGCCTCGCCTCCCGCCGCCGGCGATACCCCAATCTGTATCGTCGAATAATCAAAAAGCTTCGGCTCCAGTTGCGTCGTATAAGCGATCCACTTCCCATCCGGCGACCACGCCGGTGTATCTTCCGGCCCTTCGTTCGTCGTCACCCGCACCAAAGTTTTTCCCTGATCCGCATTCCCCGCGTCCACCACCCAAATGTCCGTATTGAAATTTAAGTCCGGATCCGGCGCAGTTCGGTTACTCGCAAACGCTACCTTCGTTCCATCCGGCGACCACGCCGGCGCCGCATCGTCGTAATCTCCCGACGTAATTTGCTTCAGCTTCTTATCCGTAATTCCAAACACATATAAATGCGTCCGCCGCCGGCTCAAATATCCGGCCTCGTCTTCCTTAAAATGCAAACGATCCACCACCCACGGCCGCGGCTTCGCCTTCGCTTTTGTATCCTCTTTATGTTTTGCCGCCTCCACTTCATCCGGCGACGCATCCTGCAAAACCAGCACCAGCCGGTCGCTTCCCGGCGACCACTCAAAATCCTTCACCTCCTGCGCCGTTTCGGTCAGTTGCTGCGCCTCGCCACCTTCGCGATTCAAAATCCAAACCTGCGCCTTCCCTTCCTCTTCATCCTCGTCCCCTCCGCCCTCGCGCGCCGAAAGAAACGCCAGATATTTCCCGTCCGGGCTCCACCGCGGGTGCGACGACGACACCTTCTCCGCCGTCAGCGGAATCGCCGTCCCCCCGCCAGCCGCCACCATCCAGATCCGCTCGTTATTTTTGTCCTCTTTCAATTTCGCGGTCTTCACCACGTACGCCACCCACTTCGCGTCCGGGCTGACCTGCGGATCACTCACTTCCTTCAACCGAAAATAATCGTCCACCGCCAAACTGCGCTTCGCCGCCGGAACCGGCGCTGACGCCGACGCGCCGCTCGCCTCCGCCGGTATCTGCGCCACCGAAACACAAGCCACCGCACCTGCTACCACGAAACCCAACGCAAATTTGCGCAAAGTCATCAAGCCCCAATCTCCCTTTTTTTTTCGCCACGAGTTCGCGGAGTATAACAAAATTCTCCGCCCGCGCAGTCCCGCCGACCACCGCGTGCGCCAATTCCACTCGCAGTCGTTTCCGCTATTCGGCAGAACGTGGCTTAAATCGCACGGCAGGAGGAGCAACGAGCGTCGAACCTCCTGATTAAACACGAAACAGGACAGGTACCGGAGGAAGTGAAATCGTGGCCGGACCCTGATGCTGTGGCTGCTCGTTATCGGCGTCAACGTGGAACGATGGAACGAGAAGGCTGGCGCAACGATGTGCCGATCCTCGCTGCTTAAGGCGGCAGGCACATGCCCGATTAACGCCGTAATCGGAAAAGTGAAATCTTACTTTAAATGGACGATTACGCGACTTATCAGGAGTTAGCCGTAGCATCCAGACTTTGTTTGGATCAAAAAAGAAGCTAAGAATGTAAATGCAACATGCGCTGCTTCTCATGGCGCGAGACTTAATGAGGTCGTTTTCGCGAATGGGGCCGAAGCTCTTCTGGATGTTCGCGCAAATACGCCAGAAGATAACGCCTTTTTTCCTTTCCCCTTTCGGTGGTCCCACCATCAGCTTGAGAATTTTCGCGGAATATATCCGGCAGCGAAGCAGACGCGCGTTTATAAATCGAAATCCAATTCTTCTTAACCGCGGAGACGGAGATGCCGAGCTTGGAGGAAAGTTCTTGATCGGTTGCTCCAGCCAGAGCGGCGTTCAGCACTTGCTGCTCCGCAACGCTAAAGCCGCAATGGGGCGGCGTGTACTCGAAAAGCGCCCCAACCCATGTGCCGGGCCGCCGAGTCTCCGCTTCACGTGATATGCCGACAACGTGCGGATTCTTTATGATCTCGCGAGGGTCTTTTGCGGTTCGATGGTCATAGCGCCCAGCCACTGGGTCCCACAACAGTGCACCCACTTCCAGAGTCCAGCGCAGCCGCTCGACACTGTCCATTTGATTGGCGATGGCCTCGTTCAGAAAAAGACCACGGTGCTCAGCAATTAGCGCGTTTGGGAGCTTGCGTCGAAGTTCAGAGTTTTCCTCGAAATCGGGGCGCACGATCCCTTCCCAGGTGACGTGGTTCAATCCGCACGACGAGTTTGCCTGGCGAAATTGTTTGTCCGAAAGAATCGGAGACTTGCCGCTCACGATCCGTCTGGCGAGTTCTGGCCCGATCCAGAATGGCCGTTTCTTAAGTTCCTGGAGAAACTCATCATGAACGAAGACGGCCACGCCGGTTCCACAGAGCACTCTGCGCGATCCCTTGACTTCCTCGAAAACAACCATGATGGCGGCGTCAGACCCGAGCAGGCTGGACCAGGCGGGACGCAATTTCGAGAGCGCGCTTCCGTAGCGTGGGCCGATCACGGGGTGCGCCGCGACGATCTCGGAGCATTCGCGAACGTCGTTGGGCTGCATGGGTCGCCAGCGGATAGCCATGACAAATCCCTGTTCACAGGGAAGCTGTATGTACCACGACGCTCGCTAACGTCGCAAGACTGCGGATATGGTCCGAAGCGTTAGCAGGCAAAAGATGTATATGCCTGGTTAACGCCGTAACCGGACATGTGCCGATCCGCGAATTCTCAATGTCCGATTACGCGACTAATCGGGCGGTATAGAATGGCTGGGTGAGATTGGGCATACTTCTGATACTCGCTGTCCTCGCAGTGCCAATGGGATTGTGGGCAAAACGAGTTCCGCCCAAACCCGTAAGCCTCGTCAACCAAACATGGTCCCAGTACGCAGATGTCCGTAACGCGACTAATCAGGAGTTAAGCCCACGTCGCTGCCCTTTAAGGACGCGTCTTCCGGGCGAAACAGAAGACGGACGCCAGCCCAAAGACCATTAAGGCAAGGCTCGAAGGTTCCGGAGTTGTAGCGTTGGGTGTCCCGTAGAGCGTGAAGTTCTGGTCGTAGGAAAGCACTCTGCCACTATCAAATTCTAGCGATTGCATGCTTCCGTTCGTTCCGTTTGTGGAGAACCAGTACGTATCGGAGTCGCCCGCCTCAAGCTGCGCGAAAGTCGAAAGCGCGTAAACGCCGGGAGTCATATCGAACGGCGTGGCAAAATCAATTTGATAGCTGTAAATAGCCATGTCCACCGGTCCTATTCCTAGACTCGAAGTGAAATTCGATTGGGACCCGAGGTAGGTCTCATTGAATTGGGCGGGCGTGCCTTCAACGTCTGCCAATGTGGTATTGGGGGAGGAGAGAGCCGAGAGCGTGCAAGCTGGTGGATTAGTGCAGACCAACCCGTTCGGTACAGAGCCCAGGAGAACGAAGAACTCAGTTGCGCTCGGCATAATCGGATTAGGGTTGCCGGCATCCTGGACCCATGCGCCGTCAAAGGAAATGCTGGTCACGGTGGCGCCTTGGGTCATCGTGAAAATTTGAAACGTAGTGAATCCCGCTGAATCGAAGCTGATATCCGTCACGGGCGAAGTAGCCGGCTGGCTGGAAACAACCTGGTCCGCGCTCGCGAGCAGGGGCGAGGCGAGTAGGACCAGCGACGCAAGTGCGGTAACACGCAGTTTGAACATAATGGCTCCTCCATTGCGTTACGCGCTGGTAGGATGCCAGCGCGTGTAACGAGCGCAAGTGACCTAAAAGGACCGTATCGCGATGACTGGCCGGTGAGAACGCATCGTGGTTTGCGACGCTTCTACATTTGAAAATTGAGTTACTGATTAAACGCCGTTACCGTACAAGTGAAAACGGCCCGGTCCTCAATGTCCGATTACGCGACAAATCAGGACTTAGCGTAAGCGCAGCCGCTCGTTACCCAACGTAGACTTTGGGCAAGTGCGAGCCGGCGCCCGTCAAATTGTAGAGCTTGGGCAAAGCCGAGTCAGTCAATGGCCTGGCCGCTTCGAGTTTTTTGCCCTTCTTCAGGTGCTTGGCCCTCTTGCCGGGTTTCTTGGTTGCCGTGGTTGGCATTGTCGCATCTCCCTTTTCTCGATTGCCGCCGTGGGGGTCAGTTGACACGTCATACTAGGCCGACTCGCCTTAAATGCAAGTGACCTAAAAGGACCCTATTGCGGTCATTTGCCCATCAGAATTCATCGTAGATCGCGGCATTACGACGACGTTCAAGATTCGAGGGCCTGATTAACGCCGTAACCGGACAAGTGGCTTCGATTCACCAAAACTGTTTCCTCGGACATTCCGTGAGGCGCGCGGGGATCGTGGGCCGCAAGCGAGTTCGTGAGATCAATTCACGATGCCTTACTCGCAAAATACAAGTATCTCAATAGGCGTCGTTCGCTGGTCAAGGTGTGTACACAGGACAGAAATCGCTGAAGTCCCTCGAAGTTAGCAATGCCTTCCGCCGTAACCAGTTCCACTTTTCTTTTCTCGCGTGCATCGTGCCATTTCTTCGAGATCCGAGCCGCATTCTCCGTTGTGTCCCTGGTACGGACCTGGGAAAATCTCGCTTGTTTTAAGAGTCGCTCATTCTCCCCAGGTGGACCGTAGAAGTAAAAGCCGATCGAACTACGTGCGGCGATTTCCTGGGCGGAAACCATTCCTCCAATTACGAGCGCGTCACTGAACAACATCCGGCCCGCTGGCTTCAATACTCTCAGCATCTCGATCAGCAAATCGAGTCTCCCAGGAACATGGCACAAGACATCATTCGAAAAAACCGCGTCAAACGTCTTGTCGTCGAAGGGAAGTTTTTTCGAAACGTCGCATTGTTCGAAACGCGCTCGTGAACCAAGGGCTCTCGTCTGTGCGAGTTCTTTCGCGCTACGGATCCCCGGTTCGTTAATATCCAGCCCCACGATCTGGCAACCGAGTTTTTCCGCAAGGTGCACAGCATATCCTCCGGAACCGCAACCAATCTCCAAGACGGAGGAATCGGGACCCAAGTCGAGCAGCTGCGGAATTTCCAGTGACTCCTCGGTTGTGACCCAACTGGTTTGGCCGAAATCCTGGCCATAGGTCTCGATACGCACCTGTCGATACGGATCCGAGGCATAATTCCCGTACGCATTGTTGTACAAGTCAAACATTCTCTCCGCCTCTCCACCACACCATACGGAACATCGGCACGAGCAGTTGGCCAGTATACCCTCGCGAAATCGCATGAAGATTCCCTGATAGCATATTCGAAATCCGGTTCGGGTAAGTCCTGATAAACGCCCTTACCGGACAAGTGGATTTGCTCATCAAATAAGGATCTCCGGCAGTGTTCTCGCGGCTGTTTCGCAGCTTGTTTCGGCTCTGTGTGGTCTTTTCGCGCAAGGTAGAGAACCCCACCGTCCCATTGACACCCACTCCCTCCGCCACTAGTCTCACCACGATGGCCCTTGCTGGAATCATCCCCTCCACCCTTCGCCCCAAGCCCCACCCGCATCTCTACGAAATCAATACCTGGTCCTGGCTCGAACGCATGTCCGCAGACCTCGGCCGCCTGATCCAACTCGAAGACGTTCCCGATTCCACCTGGGATTCCATTGCTGAACTCGGTTTCGATATCGTCTGGCTCATGGGCGTCTGGCGCCGCAGCCCCGAATCCCGCCGTATCACGCTCGAAGATCCCGGAAATTTCGCGCAATTCGATCGCGCGCTCCCCGGCTGGAAACCAACCGACGTCATCGCCTCGCCCTACGCCGTCGCCGCCTACGTCCCCGACGCCCGCATCGGCACCTGGGACTCTCTCGACCGCGTGCGCAATAAACTTCACGCCCGCGGCCTCGGACTCTTTCTCGATTTCGTCGGCAATCACACCGCGCTCGATCATCCCTGGGTTCGCGAGCATTCCGAATATTACGTGCAGGCCCAGCCGCAAGATTACGAAAGCAATCCATCCTTCTACTATCCGGTCCAGACTCCGCAGGGCCCCCGCTTCATCGCCCTCGCCAAAGATCCCTACTACCCTCCGTGGAAAGATGTCGCCCAGCTCAATCATTTCCATCCCGCCGGGCGCGCCGCGCAACTCACCGAACTCCGCACCATCGCCAGCCACTGCGACGGCGTCCGCTGCGATATGGCCATGCTCCTGCTCAACAATATTTTCCAGAACGGCTGGCGCCAGCTCCTCGGCGACACGCCGCCGCCGCAAGAAGAATTTTGGACCGAAGCAAAATCCGCCGCGCCCAACCTCACTCTTCTCGCCGAAGCCTACTGGGGCACCGAACAGCGCCTCTTCAATCTCGGTTTCGATTTCGCCTATGACAAATCGCTCTACGATGCGGTCCGCGACGCCAATCCGCAACAAGTCCGCGATCACCTCAACGCGGTCCACCCTTACCAAAATAATTTCGCCCGCTTCCTCGAAAATCACGACGAGCCCCGCCGCCCCGAAGTTTTTCCCAACGACCGTCTCGTCGCCGACGCCACCTTAATGGGCACCCTGCCCGGCATGCGTTTTTATCACCAGGGTGAACTCGAAGGCCGCCGCATCCGCCTCCCCATCACCCTCCGCCTCGCCGCCGACGAACCCGTCGACCCCTTCGCCTCCGCCTTGTTCCAGAAAATTGTGGAAATCACAAAACAGGAAGTTTTTCACCAGGGAGAATGGAATCCACTCAAAGTAATACCGGAAGGAGACAACTCATCAGGCAACCTGCTCGTCTACGAGTGGCGCCAGCAGAATCACCCGCAGACCAATTCGCAAAATAACGGGCAGAATAAATGGAAAGTAATCGCCGTAAATCTAAGTGCCAATCCAGCCCAAGGCCGCGTCCGCTGGCCCCCAAACACTTTCGCCTCGCCCCACTACACCCTCTACGACGAACTCAACGAAGTAACCTACCCGCGCGGCGGCGCAGAACTAACCAACCCCGGCCTCTTCGTCCGCCTCAACCCCTTCCAAGCCCACCTCTTCGACCTCACCACCGCCGCGCCACAATCCTAAAGCCCAGGCATCAACCTTCGCCAAAAAATTCGCCTACTTCACCACCAAAGTCAAAAAATTCGGCAAAGTCTGCGTCCGCCCGTTCAACGACGTCGTCAGCGAAATAAAATAAGTCCCCGGCGGCGTAGCCTGCCCCGTCGGACTCTTCGGCAAACTCCCGCAAGCCCCAATTCCCATCGCCACCATGAGCAGCACCATCGCCAACGCCACCGTCACTCGCCGATCACGCCGCTCCCGCCGGAACATAAATCCAATTCCCCCCAGCATCATCGTCGCCAGAATTAATCCAATTCCGCCGCCACCACCAGCGCCGCCCCCAAATCCTCCCGGCACCGATCCGGTCGTCACCGTCGTCCCCTGACAAAAAGTCTGCAACTGCACCGCCTGCTGCGACCCTCCCGGGCACACCACCGTATTCGGAATCAAATTCACCGAAATTAAATTCGACGACGACGTCGCCGACAGCGACACCGTCCCCATCTGCCCCGCCGCACAAGTAATGATCAATCCAAAGTAAGTCGTTCCGCCCGGTGAGGTCGTCCCCGTCGTCGAGCCTCCCGACGGCACCGTAATCGTCACCGGATTATTCGTCGTCGAATTAAACGTCGCCGTCACCGCGGTCGCCGCCGTCACCGTCACCACGCACGCCCCGGTCCCGCTGCACGCCCCGCTCCACCCCGCGAACGTCGAACTCTCCCCCGCGCTCTGCGTCAACGTCACCTGCGTCCCGCTCGCGAAACTCGCCGAACAAGTTTCCGGACAAACGATCTCCGCCGGCGCACTCGTCACCGTCCCGCTGCCGTTTCCCGCCTCGTTCACCGTTAGCACAAAATTATTCGTGCTCGCCGTAAAATTCGCCGTCACCGCCGTCGCCGCCCCAATCGTAAACGTGCACGTCCCGGTTCCTTCGCAAGGTCCCGCGCCCCAACCCGTAAACGTCGACCCCGTCGCCGGCGCCGCCGTCAACGTCACCATCGTCCCACTCGCAAAATTAGCCGCACACGCCGTCCCGCAATTAATTCCCGTCGGCGTGCTCGTCACCGTCCCGGTGCCCGTTCCCGCCTTCGTCACTGTCAGCGCGAAAGTATTCGCCGCCGTAAACGTCGCCGTCACCGCAGCCGCCGCAGTCACCGTCACCACGCAAGCCCCGGTCCCCGTACACGCCCCACTCCATCCCGCAAAAGTCGATCCCGTCGCCGCAACCTGCGTCAACGTCACCGCCGTCCCACTCGCGAAATTAGCCGCACACGCCGTCCCGCAATTAATCCCCGTTGGCGCGCTCGTCACCGTCCCGCTGCCAGTCCCCGCCTTCGTCACCGTCAACGCGAAATTCGTCGCCGCCCCAACCGTCGCGCTAATCGTCGCGGTATTGTTCGCCATATTCGGATCCGGCAAATCCGAAACCACGCTCGCCGAATTGGTCACGGTCCCGGTCGCGTTCGCCGCAATCGTCACCACAATCGTCAGCGTCGCCTGCGCCGCATTCGCCACCGATCCCAGATTGCACGTCAGTGTCGTGGTTCCGGTGCACGCCGAGCCCTGCGACGGCGTCGCCGAAACCAGCGTGGTCATCGCCGGCAGCACCTCGGTCACGATCACATTCGTCGTATCGTTCGGCCCTAAATTCGCCGCCGTCAGCGTGTACGTCAGATTCGAACCCGGCGCCACCGTGCTCGCCGATTGGGTCATCGTCAGTGACACATCCGCCGACTGCACCGTCCCATTCCGCACCGCAAATGTCGTGCGCCCCGGCATCGTCCCACCCATCGCCTGATGAATCAGTGCCGTCGCCACCGGTCCATTGTCCAGCAGCGCTCCCGGCACGAATGAACCGGGCAGCTGAAAATTCGTTCCTGCCGTGCCGGTCCCGTTGGAATATCCCACCGCCGCTGACACACAACCCTCCGTCTGCGCGCTGCACAAACCGTCTAATCCGTTGCTGGCGTCGCCCGCTTCCCACTGCACCTTGTCGTAATCGAACTCAATGTCGAACGCCCCGGCAATTCCGGTATCGGACCTGTCGATCAAAATCAGTTGGAAGCTATTCAATTTGTCGGTGTGCGTTCCATAGTAGCCCACGTTTTCATAATCGACGCCGAAAGCCGGATGTCCATTGACCGTGTCCACCCCGTAAGTCACCACTGCGGACGGAATGGTCGGCGCTTCAAAACTTCCAGAAAATGCACCCGTCGTGTCCACATCCGCCCAATACGCCGCAATGATCGGAATTCCTCCGTTATCTGAATTCAAGCCCGTGGGCGTGAATTCGGAGAAGGCATCGCCAAATGTCACATTTCCGTTGTTATTTACAAATAACGAATTGAACGTCGTCCCGAAAAAATTCACCGCGAACGGCAGCGCCACCTCCGGCGACGAACCGTCATCGTTCGGCGCAATAATATTCGCGGTAAATCCCGGCAAGTGTCGAATCGCTCCGTTGCCGGTCAAGTGCGCCACAAACGGCCCCGCCGGCGTGCTGGTAGCCACCGTCAAATCCGCCGTCCGCGGCCCGGTGGTCGTCGGCTTGAACGTCACTCCAGTCGTGCAGTTGCTTCCCGCCCCCACCGTGGCCCCGCACGCCGAGTTCAGCAGAAAATCTCCCGCCGCGTTCCCCACATTCGTCACCGAAGTAATACTCGCCGCTGAATCCGCCGTATTCGTGAACGTCGCGGTCTGCGGCGCGCTCGTCGATCCTACCGCTTGCCCGTCGTAAAAAATTTCAAAGGGCAGTACGTACACCGTCGTCACTCCGTTGCCCGAAAGCAGCGCCGTAGTCGTTCCCGTCGCGCCGTCGTCGGTCACCACCAGTCCCCCCGGATCGGGAGCCTCGAAGCTCGGCGTGAAACTCAAAGTAATCGCGCACGGCGCAGAATTCGCCGCCAGCGTCGCCGGACAGGTGTTGTTCGTAATCGTGTAATCGGTGTTCGTTACGCTCAGCGCGATGCTGCCCAAGGGCCCCGTCCCGGTATTCGACAGCGAAATCTGCGCCGTCGCGCTGGTCGCGCCCACCTGCACCGCCCCGAAGGACAATGTGCTCGGCGTAAAAGTGGCCACACCATTACTAGGCGCCGCCTGCGCCGCCAACCGGCACTGCGGCAGCGCGCTCGCCAAATGCACCAGCATCCCGAGAATTGCCAAAAAGGAAAAACGCCCTACGATTCGCTGGAACATCGCCAAACCTCCACCAAATCTATGAATGCGGCTGGGTCGCATCCAGGAAAAATCAAAACCACATCGCCGCCGGGGGCCTCAGCCCCTGAAGCCAGCCTTTGCCTTTTCCGCGCAGCCCAACATAAAAAACCCTCGCCCCGAAATCTTTCCAATTCGCTCCGCCTACTTCACCACCAAAGTCAAAAAGTTCGGCAAACTCTGCACATTCCCATTCAGCGTCGTCGTCAACGAAATAAAATAAGTCCCCGGCGGCGTAGCCTGCCCCGTCGGGCTCTTCGGCAGACTCCCGCAAGCCCCAATCCCCATCGCCATCAGAATCAAAACCATCGCCAGCGCCAACCCCGCCTGCCGCTCCCGCCGGAACGCAAATCCAATTCCGCCCAGCAGCGTCGCCAGCGCCATGCCGATCCCGCCGCCGCCAAATCCCGCCGGCAAGGAACCCGTCGTTACCGTGCTTCCCTGACAAAAAGTCTGCAACTGCACCGCCTGCTGCGACCCTCCCGGACACACCACCATGTTCGGAATCAAGTTCACCGAAATTAAATTCGACGACGACGTCGCCGCCAGCGTCACCGTCCCGGTCTGCCCCGCCGCACACGTAATAATCAACCCAAAAAACGTCGTCCCGCCCGGCGTCGTCGTCCCCGTCGTCGATCCGCCCGACGGCACCGTGACCGTCACCACCGAATTGACACCCGTGCCGCTCAGTACCGCGGTTTGCTGCCCACTCCCGGCATTGTCCATAATCGTGAGTGTTCCGGTTATTGCGCCGGTCGCGGTCGGAATAAATTGCACATTGATGGTGCAGCTCCCGCCCGCTGGAATCGTGTTGGATTCGGGAATGCACGATCCCGCGTTCATGCCGCTTCCCAGTTCGAATCCCGGCGTGACGCCGAAACTTGTGAAAGTGACGGTCGTCGTCCCGGTATTATTGACCGTTACGGTCTGCGGTGCGCTCATCGTTCCTACAGTCTGAGATCCAAACGCCAAACTCGACGGCGTTAGAGTGATCGCTCCAGCGCCCGCGGTGCCGGTGCCAGTCAGAGCGACCGCAAGCGGAGCACCCGCATTCTGCGTCACGGTGAACGACCCAAGCAGTGTCCCCGTAGCCGTCGGGCTGAAGGTGATTGCATAAGTGCAACTCGTACCGGGTGCCAGGTTCTGGTTGTTGTCGCACGTGCCTACGCCCGTCGCCACCGCAAAATTCGCTGAGATGCTAAATCCAGCGACATTAGCGGGCGTAGTTCCGCCGTTCGTTACGGTCACCGTCTGCGGCGCACTGGTGGTGCCAATGGCCTGAGCGGCGAACGTCAAGCTGGTCGGCGCGATGGTCACCATACCCGCCGCCGTTCCAGTTCCGCTCACCGTCACCATTTGCGGACTGCTCACCGCGCTGTCTGTAATCGTTACTGTCCCGTTGAAGGTCCCCGCCACTGTCGGATTGAAAGTCACGCTGATCGTGCACGTGCCCGCCGGAGCGATCGGGTTCGCCGTGCAGGTATTCGTTTCCGCGAATGGCGCGCTCACCACCACGCTCGGCACCATCAGGTTCCCGCTTCCGGTATTAGTCACCGTGATCGTTTGCGCCGCGCTGCTGGTATTGATCGCCTGATTTCCAAAAGAAAGCGTCGGCGGCGCCACCATCACCGTGGCGGTCACCCCGCCGGTCAGCCCAAATATTTGCGAGCCTTGATTCTGCGCGTTGTCGCTGACCGTCACCGTTCCGGTTTCAGGCAATGACGCGCCTTCACTCGGCGTCCAGGTCACGTTGATTGTGCAAGTTGCGTTGGGTGCGATGTTCCCATCGGTACAATCGCTGCTCTGAATTTGAAAGTCGCTGCCTTCGGACTGAAAGTCAGTTTCGATCTGTAGCCCGGTAATCGACAATGCAGCCGTACCGGTATTTTTCACGGTCACGGTCTGCGGCGGGCTGGTGGTGCCCGAATTTTGCGGCCCGAAGGTCAGGCTGGTGGGACTGAAAGTGACGAATGGTCCGGCTACTGCCGTTCCCGAAACCGTCACCGTCTGCGGGCTGTCCGGAGCCGAATCCGCAATCTCCAATTTCTCCTGAATCACTCCGACTGAATTCGCTCCGGGTGCGAATGTCACGGTAATCGCGCAGCTCGCTCCCGCGGCCAGCGACATCCCGCAAGTGTTCGTCTGGGTGAAATTCCCGCTCTCTTGGGTCGCGATCGAAATGTTGTTCAGCGGCGTCGTGCCGGTGTTGGTCATCGTCACCGTCTGCGCCGTGCTGGTGTTCCCTTGGTTCTCGTTGCCGAAGGCCAGCGTGCCCGGAGTCAGTTGCACGTTCGTGCTGGTCAGGCTCCCCGCTCCAATGAACACGTTCGAATCGAATTCCTGATCCCGCGCGTCCGCAATCGCCAGCTTGATGTGATTGATTACTCCCGGATTTACTTTCGCGGTGGCGGTCAGCACCACCGTCATCCCGTCCATTTCTGTATTGAAGGGCGCCACCGCGGGAACCTGAAAATCATTGTTGATATAGAACTGGGGGTTCACCGCCGGAATTCCGGTTAAGCCCGGCTCGGTCGATCCATTGTTTACGTTGTTGATCGAAACGATCGAAGTGGTCTGCGGCACCAGCGCGATATTTTGCCCATTCAAAAAGAAGGCAAACCCGTCGTTGAAATCGAAAACGAAATCCTGGTATTCATCCGACGCGAACACGTATTGAAACGTAATCAGATTTCCGGTCGGCACGAAATCGAACTCCAGCACCGAAGCATCCTGCGTCGGCTGCCCGATTTGCGCCGTCAGGTCCGCATCCCCCGGCTGGTTGTTGATCCCGGTAATCCCCGTGCTGCAATTCGGCCCGATCACGTTCACCACCGAACCGTTTCCCAGCACCACTCCGTTCGCCAATCCGAGAATATTCCCGCCCGTGCCGAAATTTCCGGCCGCGTTCGCCACTCCGGTGAACGTCGCATTCGAAATGGTCACACCCACCCCGCCCAGCGATTGCGCCAGTGCGAGCGCCGACGCCTCACTCGTATTCGCCATCGGCGTAGCCGTCAGCCCGCCGGCGTCAAAGGTTCCCGCGATCAAGCCGATATCCAACGGGCTGCTCGGATCGTCCGAATCCACTTCCACAAACTCCAACCCGTCCGAACCAGCGCATTCCGCTTGCGGCGTGTAGTCAATCGTGAACGTACAGCTCTGCCCCGGCGTCAGACTCTCTCCACAAGTCGAGACCAGCGGGAAATCGTCGGGATCGCTCGACGAAATATTTTGGATATTCACCGTGGTGTCCGCCGAACTATTCATTAGCGTGTCGGTCTGTACCACCGCTGACGAACCCACCATGACTTTTTCGAAGGACTGCAGGTAAAACGTCGGATTCCCAGGATCGAGGATCGTCTCCAGATGATTGGTGGTCGACGTCACCACCAGCAGCGGATCCCCCGGCACCTGCGGCTGCAGTTTAGCCGCCGCTTTGGCGCGCGGCAGGATTCGAAACGCGCGCCGTGGGTGGTGCGCCCCCGTCCCGGAATTCGTGCCGGAACTCGTCCCGGAATTTGTAGCCGCGTTCGACTTCGTACTCGTCGTCGCCGGCGTCGAGCTCGCCGACTGCGGCGCTGCCCACACTCCCGCGCTACACGCGAACAATACTGCGGCAACCCCCGCCAGAATTTTCGCGGAAATGGGCGAATTCGGAATGCGCATTCAGGGTACTCCCTTGACGCTTTTTGAAGAGGCCAGCCTCTACCGGCGGGGGAACGACGCGCCGAAATCTTCTTATCGCCAGCCGCTCCCCGTCAAGCGATTCTTTTCTCCCATCGCGCCCGCGACCCTGTAAAACCCGTTGTAAATCACGTATCACTTCACTAACATCCGCGCTTCGCCGCGCCCAGGCTCGATGCCCACCGCCTCCAACGACAACCAATCGCGCCTCCCCACCGACGGCTCCCGCCTCCGCCAGATCGGTTTCATTCCCCTCCTCGCCATTTTTTACGGCTACACCGCCGGCGGCCCCTTCGGCTTCGAGAACATCTACCGCGACGCCGGCCCCGGCATGGCCCTCGTCTTCCTCACCTTCGTGCCCTTCTTCTGGAGCATTCCCATTTCCTTCGCCGCCGCCGAACTCAACAGCATCCTCCCCGTCCAGGGCGGCTTCTACCGCTGGACCCGCGCCGCCTTCGGCGACTTCTGGGGTTTCCAGTGCGGCTGGTGGAACTGGGCCGGCACCTTCCTGCTCAATAGCCTCTACGGCGTCCTGGTCATGGACTACCTCAGCATCTACATCCCGTCGATCGCCGGCCCCACCAAGTGGGCCGGCGCCTGCGCCGTGCTCATCATCCTCGCGGCCTTGAACGCCCGAGGCATTCAAGTCGCTGGTTGGGTTTCCGTTGCGCTCCTCGTCGCTGTCCTGATTCCCGTCGCCTGGCTCTGCGCCGTCTCGATCTTTCACCTGCATCACAATCCAGTGGTCCCGTTCGTCCCGCCCGGCGCCCCGTTCCGTAGCGTCTTCGGGCGCGGCCTCGCCCTCGCCATGTGGAACTACGCCGGCTACGAGCAACTCTCCAGCAGCACCGGCGAGATGCGGAACCCGCAGAAGACTTTCGTCCGTGTCCTCGTCTGGAACACGCCGATGAACATCCTCACCTACATCCTCCCCACCACTCTCGCCCTCGCCGTCCTCGGCAACTGGACGGAATGGAAGACCGACTACATCGTCACCGCCTCGCGCCTCATCGGCGGCCCCGCCCTCGGCGCGGCGATGCTCATCGCCGCCATGATCGGCACGCTCTCGCTATCCAACAGCACCATCCTCTACACCACGCGCGTCCCGGCCACCATGGCCGAAGACGGCTACCTGCCCAAATGGCTCGGCCGCATCCACCCGCGTTACGGCACACCCGTGCGCGCCATCGCGGTCTCCTTGGTCGTCTATTGCGTGCTGGCGAGGTTCGACGTGGAAGATCTGGTGAACATCTATATCTGGACCAGAATCGCCACCACGATTCTGACCCTCTTCGCCGCCTGGCAAATGCGCCGCAAAGATCCCAGCGCCCCGCGCGCGTTCCGCATCCCCGGCGGAAAGCTGGGCCTGGCCTACGTCCTGATTTTTCCGGTAATTTTGTGCGCGCTGAAGGTCGCGCAAAGCGAAGACTACGTCTGGCGCTGGGCCCCGTGGCTCCTGGCCACCGGCCCCGTAGCGTACGTAATCCTCCGCTACGGTTTCAAACTCAAACCCACCCCGCTCATAACTTAGCGGCTAACGTTAGCGCGTCGCGCCCAGCTTCTCCGAAACCGTCTTGGCCTGCGTGAACAGCAGCAAATAATCCTGCCCGCCCGACTTCGAATCCGTCCCCGACATATTGAACCCGCCAAACGGATGCGCCCCCACCATCGCCCCGGTGCATTTCCGGTTCATGTACAAATTTCCCACATGAAATTCCTCTTCCGCCCGCGCAATCTTCTCCGGGTTCCGCGAGTACACCGCGCCCGTCAACCCAAACTCACTGTCATTCGCCATCGCGAGCGCCTCATCAAAATCCTTAGCCTTGGTCACCGCCAAAACCGGCCCAAATATTTCCTCCTGGAAAATGCGCGCCTTGCGATCCACATCCGCAATCACCGTCGGCTCGATAAAATATCCCGCCGCGCCGGTGCGCTTCCCGCCGGTCATCAACCGCCCTTCCTTTTTCCCCTGGTCGATGTATCCCAGAATCGACGTCATCGCCGCCTTATTAATGACCGGCCCCATGTAATTCGCCGGATCCTCCACCGACCCGACCGTCATCTTCTTCACCCGCTCGACCAGCTTGCCCAAAAATTCGTCGTAAATTTTCTCGCTCACAATCGCCCGCGAGCACGCCGAGCATTTCTGCCCCTGGTACCCAAACGCCGACAGCGCTACGCCTTCCACCGCCGCGTCCACGTCCGCCTCTTCGTCGACGATTATCGCGTCCTTGCCGCCCATCTCCAGCACGGTGCGCTTGATCCACACCTGCCCCGGCTGCGTCTTCGTCGCCTGCTCCGCGATCCGCAGCCCCGCCTCCTTCGATCCGGTAAACGCAATAAATCGCGTTTTCGCGTTCGTCACTAAAGCTTCGCCTGCCGTGCTCCCCGGCCCGGTAAAAAAGCTCACCACGTCCGTCGGCACGCCCGCCTCATACAATATATTGATAAAGATCGCCGCAATCGTCGGCGAATCGCTCGACGGCTTCACGATCGCCGTATTCCCGGTGACGATCGCCGCGATCGTCATCCCGCCCATGATCGCCGCCGCAAAATTCCACGGCGGAATCACGATGCCCACGCCCAGCGGAATATATTTCATGTAATTGTTTTCGCCGCGATACGGCGTCAATTTCTGCGGCGCGCCCAGCCGCAGCGCTTCCCGCCCGTAGTATTCGCAGAAATCGATCAGCTCGGCGATGTCCGCATCCGCTTCCGGCCAGGTCTTGCCAATTTCGTAGCTCAGCCAGGCATTCAATTCATACCGGCGCTTGCGCAAAATATCCGCCGCGCGATAAATGCACGCCACCCGCTCCTCCACCGGCACCCGCTTCCAGCGCTCGAACGCCGCGTGCGCCTTGTCCACCGCCGTGTTGGCCATCTCCACCGTGGCCTTCTGGAACACGCCAATCACCTGGTCCGGCTGCGACGGGTTCAGCGACTCCGTCTTCGCCACCGTGAACACCCGCTCCCCGCCAATCGTCAAGGGATACTCCCGCCCAAACATGGCCTTCACCTGCGCCAAAGCCGCCACCATCGCCGCCTTGTTCTCCGGCTTCGAAAAATCGGTGAACGCCTCATTCACAAATTCCCCGCGCTGCAGATTCACCGCCGGCAATTTCACCGCAGATGGATTCCCCGCGTTCGCGCCGCCGGTCGTCGCTGTCGATGTCATGGACTAACCCTCACTAGGTCTTCCGCGCTCAAAACGCGCGTATGAACATCTACCATTCTATCTCCCCGTCACTTGGCGACACAAGTTTTGGAGTCGCACCAGCGAGGTGTGGGGCAAGATCTGAAAGTGTATAGCTGACATGATAATTGCACTTTTATGTTTCTTTAAGTATCCTCCCATCACATTGACGCCGTTGAGCCCAGGTCAGCGCCCGGCGACTTGACGTCGCACGAAGTTATTTCCTTATAGGTAGGTACTTAGATGCCTGCAAGACGAACCCAGAGGGAAACCGTACCTCCAACGCTAACTCCTGTTCAGGCTATCGCTCTGTTACAACGTCAGCGCG
>Ga0302304_10000285_pt1 | contig 32441 bp, 18 predicted proteins | sample III_Palsa_E2_2_FD_198769 | JGI IMG/M metagenome (GOLD analysis project Ga0302304, IMG submission 198769) | Peat permafrost microbial communities from Stordalen Mire near Abisko, Sweden - III_Palsa_E2_2 | ecosystem: Environmental > Terrestrial > Soil > Palsa > Peat permafrost | place: Sweden...
AGATAAGACTACTGAGGTCAACAAGCATAACTTCATAACTAAGCTTAAGTAGCGTTCAGAGACTGTCTAACAGAGATAATAGCCTTATATGGCTATTTTTTACAGTTAAGTATTGAGGTTAAACAAGCAGGCTTTGTTATTAGTTATAAACTGAACTTAAAGGACACCTGATAAACGAGGCTTTAGAATAATAGCCTAACTTTATGAATTGCTTATGCTTACTCTGATAGATATTTTTAGTCAAAATAAAAACGTCTTGTCCCAGGAATGACAAGACGTTTCCGTTACTATTTATCGTTTTTGTTTGACTTTTAGTATTTAAGGTTTTGTGGGACAACGACTTGCGAGAAATCGTCGTCCCAATAGGCTTTTTGTTTTTGAGCACTTAATTTGTTCAAGCGCTATACGTATCTTATAGAATACAAAAACAAGCGTCAATACTATAATGCTTAAGTTTTGTATAAAACTGTGTATAACTTATTAGCTAAGGAGAAACTGAAGACAAAAATAATATAATACCGGGTCAGCATTATTGACATTTTAAGGTGCTTGTGCTAAGCTAAATTCTAGTAAGTCAAAAACAAAAAGATCGAAATCGGTTAAAAAGAAATTATCCTCGCGGGGATTTGGCTTACGAAAAACAACGGGAATACCCGTCGACGCTCTAAATGCCCTAAAGGCAAATAGAGCGGTCAGTCTAGCCGGAATGGTGATAAGCGCTCAAAAGTCTATTTTAGTTAGCGGATTTATCACCCCGGCGCCATATTTTCTCCTCTTATTATAACCAATGAGTAAATTATTAAGCAGTATTAGAACCAGGCATTATTTAGAGACATTTGGTCTACTCGTTTTGGACATTATATTTTTTACGACTACTAATACTGACAAAGATCCCTCATACATCATCATTGTTGGTTTTGTATTGTTATTTAGCAGCTCATATTTATTCTTTTATTACGTATTAAGTTTCTTAAAGCTATATGGTTTTCCAGTAGGGAAAAAAAGACGACTAGCAACTTACCTAACAGTGTTAGTGGGTGCTCTAATAGCTTTGCAATCCATTGGAGAGCTAACCTCTAAAGATGTACTAGTTTTAGTACCTATAGCACTAATAGGCTACTTATACACGGGCTACGCAAAACCAAACAGGCGTAAAAGTGAGTAGTTAGGCTGTATAATAAAGAGCATGAATCCAAGTAATAGTAATGCTGGTATGGAATTGCCTCCTCCTACAGAGCAATCCCCAGTACAATTCGAACAAGCTCCAGTAGAAAATGCGCCCTCAATAAATCCTGAGGTCAGTCCCGGATTATCACACGAGTCAGCACCATCACCTAGTCAGGCTGTACCTATGCCAATGACCATTCCTTTACCACAAGCACCGGCAACTACTACTACCCAGGATGCATCTACTACCCAGGATGACCAACAAGTAAAAGATAGTAAGCTCATCCAGGACAAGGATCTAATAGAGAAAGAATGGGTTAATAAAGCCAAAGCTATAGTTGAACGAACTAGAGACGATCCATATAAGCAAAGCGAAGATCTTACAAATCTTAAGGCAGACTATATGAAGAGGGAGTTTAATAAAACTATAAAGCTTAATAATTAAATGAGATGACTATTCTTTTATCATTACTGGCGATAGTAGCGCTAATGGCCCTAGTTGCTGGGCCTATAATTTTTTTGCAGACACGCAAGACTTTTAGGGAACAGAAGAATTATGAGAGGGGACTGAAAGTTGTACCGATGCTAATACATCTTCCTCCTCCAAGTGACGATATAGATGTCGGTGGTCGTGACACAAGAGATGTAACAGATGAGACTATCAGTAAAGCAACTACCATATACAACATCATCGCAGGTACCATCAAGAAAGACTTTAAAAGTAAATTTTATGGACAAAGACACTTTGCTTTTGAGATAGTTGGTCTTCAAGGCAGGGTATATTTCTACGCGGCAATACCTGTATCTCTTGTAGAGGTAGTAAAACAAGCTGTCAACAGTGCGTATCCAGCAGCACAACTTGAAGAAGTTACAGAACATAATGTATTTAGCCCGGTAGGACGCATTAGCGGTACCCTTGGAGGCGAGCTGACGCTTAAAGAGCCCTACGCCTATCCAATAGCAACTTACCAGGATATAAAGCGTGATAGCATGGCTTCTTTATTGAATGCAATGGGGTCTCTTGGCAAGGAAGATGGAGCTGGTATACAATTCTTGATTCGTCCAGCAAATCCTTCTTGGCGTAAAAATGCATCTGATTTGGCCAGCAGAAAGAGAAAAGGCACCGATAAGGGCCTAGGCTTCAGCAGTCTTGCTAAAGATGTTGCCTTTGCTTTGGCAAAGCCACCAAGCAGTGGAGGAGAGGGAGGAGACTCAAAAAAGCCAGAACTATCCAATTTAGAACAGTCAACTCTGGATGCGATTGATGAAAAAACACGTCATCCTGGATTTGAGGTCTTAATAAGGGTAGTTGTGTCTTCGAATGTCAGTCAAAGAGCACTGGCCATCTTAAATAATATCGTCGCAAGCTTTAGTCTTTATGATGCACCAGGTAAAAATGGGTTTACTTACTCCATGGCTAAGGATATAGAGGGGTTAGTAACTTCTTATATAATGCGCTTTTTCCCTCAGGAACATAATAAGAACATTCTCAATTCGGTTGAACTCGCCACCTTGTTTCATTTCCCAGATGACAGCAATATACCTACGTCACAGCTAAGCCGTCAGGCTTCTAAGCAAGTTGATGGGCCTAGGGATATGCCTGAAGAAGGATTGTTGCTCGGCTTCAACCTTTTTAGGGGCGCTAAGAAACCCATAAGATTGGCCCTTACGGACAGGCAAAGACACATGTATGTCGTCGGACAAACCGGAACAGGTAAATCAACTTTCTTAGAAAACTTAGCCCTACAAGACATGCTTAAAGGCAATGGTTTTGCGTTCGTTGATCCGCATGGTGATGTAGTCGAAAGACTACTCGCGATGGTCCCCAAAGAACGTACAGAAGACGTCATATATTTTAGCCCTGCGGAAATGGAATATCCAATGGGTCTAAACTTGTTTGAATTTACAACACCTGATCAAAAAGACTTCTTAATACAGGAAGCTTTGAACATGCTATATAAGCTGTATGATCCACAACATTCAGGAATAATGGGACCCCGATATGAACACCTATTTCGTAACGCTGCACTGACTGTAATGGCCGACCCTGAGGGGGGTACTTTTGTAGACATTCCTAAGCTATTTCGTGACCCAAAGTTTGTTCAACAAAAGCTTCAATACGTCAAAGATTTAAATGTCTTAGAGTTCTGGAATAAGGAAATGCCGAACTCTCAAAGGTCTAGTGAATTTGGTGATGTCGTTAGCTGGTTCGTTAGTAAGTTTGGTGCTTTCTTAAGCAACGAGATGATGCGAAATATAATCGGCCAGACAAAGAGTGCGTTTGATCTGCGAGACATTATGGATAATAAAAAGATACTCTTGGTTAACTTGAGCAAAGGACGCACAGGAGAGCTCAACAGTAAGCTTCTAGGTATGGTATTCGTTATGAAGTTCCAGGCTGCCGCTATGAGCCGCTCTACGATACCCGAAGAAGAGAGAATAGATTTTAGCCTGTACGTTGACGAGTTCCAGAACTTCTCAACAGATAGCTTTGCCACTATCATGTCCGAAGCCAGAAAGTATCACCTTAACCTTATAGTGGCCAACCAGTTCACGACACAACTAACGCCAGAGATACGAGATGCTGTCTTCGGCAATATTGGTACTATAATTAGCTTCAGAATAGGTCAAAGTGACTTAGACTCTTTGGGGAAGTATTTCCAGCCGACCTTTGATGAAGACGATCTATTAAGATTACCAAACCACAATACGATTGTCAGAAGCCTTATAGGAGGTATTCCTACCGCTGCATTCAGTATGGCAACAATGCCTTCATTAGGCACACCTAACCCTAGGCTTGCTATTGCACTTAAGCAGCTGTCAGCGGCTAAATATGGCAAACCACGCAATCTTGTAGAAAGTGAAATAACCCAGCGTATGCTTACCAAGGGAGAAGAACCAGGTGGATTAGCAAAAGGATCTACATATCCTTCGCCTAGCCCCTCACCAGCCTCAAGGCAATACCAGTCTGCAACTTCTGCTCCCGCACAATCACTACCAGCAACATCTGTCCCATCAGCTCCTGGCAGTTTCTTAGATGAGTGGTTGTCTAAGAAGAAGCCAACTGTACCTGGTAACCCGTCTCCTACGATTAGTAATAGTCAACAATCTTTACAACAAGCTCCTGCAAATAACAGTAGTGATTTTGGCAAATCAACACCAAAAAAACCTGATCAAAACATAGCTACAAACGAATCAAACAAGGCCGAACAAAAGAATAATCAGAAGCCAAACGATAAGAATATCCAGTCAAAGAACATATCCAGCGGAGAGCTAGATAAGCAAGAGGCTAAGGCGGTAGCAGTTGAACTTAAAGAAATGTTAGATAGCCCAGAGTATTTAGCTGAACAAAAAATTATGGCTCGAGCCAAAAAGAATAATAAGTCCGGCGACATTAATGTAGAAGAAGATGGTGCCGACGACACGATCTTCATTGACCATGACGGATCGTTCCGAGTTGCCGATAATAAGAAATAAGTTAGCTAATTCGTACGACGACGCTTTTTAGAAAAAGTGTAGATAAGCAGTTCGAGCAGTAAGCCAACCGCAAAGCCGACAACGAAGAGCATAAAGAAGATAGCGTAATTATAAGTAAAGCCAATATGCTTGGCTAGTAAGTAGTAGCCAAGACTTCCTGCTAGAGCAACGATACCGCCCCCCAGGAGGCCTGAAGGTCGGCTAACGGTCTTTGATCCTACTTCACTTACTTTGCTGACTGCAGGCTGATGTATGAGTTTACTAAGAGTTCGCTGATATGAACTGTGCTGTCTTTGTAAGTTCTTAATTTCACGATCCTTAACTATACCTTGCAGTTGACTGTTTATGTAAGTGGAAGAGTTGGTGGCTTCACTTTCACGCTCATTGTTATCTTTAAGCGGTTCTACGAATTCAGTCTCATTTGAGCTTCTAGCTATTTCTTGAGCAATCTCGCTAGCTTTGATTGCTTGTTCTGTCTGGTGACTTGCTTGTTCTTTACCAACTTCCAGTCTATCCTTAACTTCACCTGATTCCAGGAGTATCTCATGTTCAGCTTTAAGGATTTCGCTCTCTTTTTCTTGTCGTAGTTTTTCGTTCATAACTTAAACCTAGTTTAGGCCTCCTGAGTTTTCTTGAACAGCCATAGCACTTTCTTTTGACAGTAGCCTGGCTCGACTGTAGAAGTATGCGCTTATGATGACTATTGCAGCCGCAATAAATATGCCTGCACCTGGTCCAGTGTTTGGCAAAGTAGTTGAAGCTGTCTCGACTGTTGTTATTGGTGTAGGTGGAACATTGATGTTGATAGTATTTCCATAAACGTTTGTCATAATTCCATCAAAATGACCTGGATCGCCTGGGTCTTGTGGAGTAGTAGGGATAGGGTCTTTAACCTTTACTGTAATTTGTTCCGTTGCAGTTTGTCCTGCGGCAATTGTCTGGCTTGGCCAAGTTACCTGATCGCTGTTATCGATTGTGCCACCATGAAGATCAACTGGATCGGCATAATCCATGACGTCACTTAGGTCTTCTGTGAATACGTAGTTCCTTACATCACCTTTACCAGTATTGTCTGCGTAAAGGGTATAGAGAATGCTGTCGCCAGGATTAGCGGTTGTATTGTTTGCATCCGATAGACCCTGGGTAAGGTTAGCGGCCGTTTTGTGCACGGTTACGCAAGCAATAGTGTCATCCGAGCTTACACTGGCTTCACAGGGCTTACACTCGCTACTGGCAGCGGCTATGCTGGTGTCGTAAGTACATGGTGTTGGGGTGGGAGTCGGAGTCGGAGTCGTTGGATAAGTACAAGGCAGAACACCACCGTAGTTGTTGGCTGTTGTATCCTGACATGTTTGTTGAACTGGAAGATAAGTACAAGGCAAACTTCCGCCATAGTTACTAGCTATCGTGTCTTCACATTTTTGAGGTGTAGGAGTAGTCGGTACTGTAACGGCCACACACACTGTATTGGAGGTATGGCTATTTACTAAATTCCCGCCATTTAATCCAGCCTGATTACATATTTGCTGGCCGTTAGTATCGGTTGAATCGACAGTGACTCTGAGCTGGACTACATAAGTACCGGTTTCTTGCGGAATAGTTGCCCATTGCCAATCCGCTGTTCTTGTTGCTGAAGAATAAGTTTTGCTTGAGGCCCCATCGTTCTGACTCATGAAGCTGAAGGTGGTACCTACGGGTACGACATCACTTAGATCGACACTGTTAGCAGTAGCTCCAGCGTTATCTATCTCAATTTTATATGCCAGAGTAGTTCCGGGAGTCACTTGACTGCCTGCAGCTGGATAACCTGGCCACATTGACTTGGTAACAGTAACATTTGGTGTGGGCGTTTGAACTGGTTGCACAATGACTGTTCCTGCAGAGCCACCAGTCTCAATGGGTTTAGGTAGACCAACACTAACTAAGTTACCGCAGGCGTAAAGCAGGTAATACGTAGTGCCATTTTGAGCAGTTACTTTTAGGGCTTGATATGATGATGGACCGTTTGTATCCCATGCCCAAAGGTAACGCATGTAGTAGGTTGCGCCGCTTATATTGACGGGAGTTTCGCCGGCTAGACCATAAGGAAGTCGACCCATAGAGAACAACTGCTTGTTATCAGCAGTGGATTTAATTGTTACGGTCGATGAGTTAGAGACTTCACTACAAGTTATGCCGTAGTTCTTCAGTATGGTCGAGTAGTCTTCTATGTTGCTATTACAATCTTTAGCTGCCTGACTTGCTGAATTAAAACCACCGTTGATTAAATCGTTATTCGATGCTGCTGATGTTATCTGAGGAGGTGCTATAACAGCGAAAAACTGCACCATAAAAGAGAGTACCAGAAAGATTAGGCCAGTCCGTCTAATGCCGGCTTCTTCTCGCATTCTCCTGCCATAAAAAGAAAGCTGCTGAAGCATGCCAGGATTATAAGGAAGTAATGAGATTAGTTTTTCGAACATTTTTACTTTTTTATGTTTATAATTTTTATGTATAAAACACTGCGCTTATCTTTACTGATTCATTAAAAAAATGCAATAGTAATGGTATCTTTATTAAGATAGGGCGATTGTCCAAAGTCCGTAAATCTGTTAGACTATATATAAAGGGACAAATTATAAACAGAGGTGTAAATTGTGGCTGATGCTAAGACAAAAAAGAGTGAATACTCTTCTGAGCAAATTACTGTATTAGAGGGGCTAGAACCGGTACGTAAAAGACCGGGTATGTATATAGGTGGAACAGGCGTAGAAGGCTTACATCACTTAGTATGGGAACTTGTAGATAATGGCATTGATGAGGCTTTGGCCGGACACGCTACTGAAGTATCGGTTACTCTCATGAGCGATGGTGGAGTTAGGGTTGTCGATGACGGCCGTGGTATTCCTACAGATATTCACCCTAAAACCGGCAAGAGCACCGTAGAAACCGTTCTAACGGTACTGCACGCTGGTGGTAAGTTTGGCGGCGGAGGCTATAAAGTATCTGGTGGTCTTCATGGAGTCGGCAGTAGCGTTGTTAACGGACTTTCCTCAAAACTTATAGTTGAAGTTATGCGTGATGGTAAACTGTGGCATCAGGAATATGCCAAGGGTGCCCCTCAGGGTGACCTAAAAGAGATCGGTAAAACTAAAAAGACCGGTACTGTAATTACATTCTATCCAGACGAGACTATCTTTGAGACAACTAAATTTAATTACGACACCATACTTGATCGTCTGCGACATGCAGCCTACCTAACTAAGGGTATTCATACTTGGCTTGAAGATGAAAAGACTGGCCGTCATTATGGCTTTTACTTTGAAGGCGGTATTCGTAGTTACGTAAAGCACTTAAACGTTGGCAAAGAAGTTGTTGACGAAGACATCTTCTACGTAGACAAAGAAGTACAGGATTCTCAAATTGAAGTAGCGCTTCAATATACCGATGCCTATACAGAAACTATTAAAGCCTTTGCTAACAACGTGCTTAACCCAGAAGGTGGCACTCACTTAACTGGATTCAGGGCTGCTCTTACACGAGTCATTAATGATTACGCCAGGAAGAATGGACTACTCAAGGAAAAGGAAGAAAACCTAAGCGGTGAAGATACGCGCGAAGGCTTAACTGCAATAATTTTAGTTAAATTAACCGATCCTCAGTTCGAAGGCCAGACAAAGAACAAACTAGGCAACCCTGAGATGCGCGGTTATGTTGAACAGGTTATGAACGAGTATTTAAACTATTATTTGGAAGAACATCCTGGTGTTGCTCGCAAGATTGTCGGCAAAGCACTGCTTGCAGCCAGAGCTCGTAAAGCAGCTCGTGCTGCCCGAGAAAATATTCTAAGAAAAGGTGTTCTTGACGGTGCTAGTATGCCCGGTAAGCTAGCTGACTGTTCTAACAAGGATCCTAAAACGTCTGAAATTTATCTAGTTGAGGGTGACTCAGCCGGTGGTTCAGCCAAGTCGGGCCGAGACAGTAAGAGCCAGGCTATTTTGCCTTTGCGAGGTAAGGTTCTTAACGTTGAACGAGCACGTCTGGACAAGATGCTAGCTAACAACGAAATACTAAGTCTAATCAAAGCTCTAGGTGTAGGTATTGAGGAGTCTTTTGATGTTAGAGGACTTAGGTATGACAGGATCATTATTATGACTGACGCCGACGTCGATGGTAGCCATATTAGTACGCTACTGATGACTTTCTTCTTCCGCTACATGCGTGAGGTTGTAGATGGCGGACATGTTTACTTGGCCAAGCCACCTCTATTTGAACTAGTTAAGCCAGGACGTAAATCTCAAGTCTTTATTTACGATGAAGCAGAGCTAGACGTTGTTTTAGATGCAGAAATTGAACGACGAACTAAAGCTGGTGATAAAGTAGATCCTAATTCCGAGAGATTCAGACAAGCCGGATTTGTAGAGCAGAAGCGCTATAAGGGCTTGGGCGAAATGGATGCCGATCAGTTATTTGAAACAACCATGAATCCTGAGAAGAGAGTATTAGTACAAATTAAAGTTGCCGACGCCGAGAAGGCTGATATCATCTTCAGTAAGCTTATGGGCACTGAAGTAGAACTAAGAAAGAATTTCATACAGGCTAACGCTAAATTCGTAAAGGACTTGGATATTTAGTTTATGGACGAAGAGAACAATATACCGGAAGAAATAGTAGAACCAGCAAACCTTGACGATGACACCATGACCGATTTGGTCAACATAGATCATTCAAGAATTGTTGAAAGACGTACTGTAGAAAACGTCATGGAAGATAGTTATTTACGTTATTCCATGAGTGTTATTATTGATAGAGCCTTACCTGATGTCAGAGATGGTCTTAAACCAGTACATCGCCGCATCCTTTATAGCATGAACGAAGAAGGCTTAAGAAGCGGCTCTAGGCATCGTAAAAGTGCCAACGTTGTAGGTGCTGTTATGGGTAAATACCACCCCCATGGCGATTCTTCTATTTACGACGCAATGGTAAGAATGGCTCAATCCTGGGCAATGCGTTATATGCTTGTCAACGGGCAAGGTAACTTCGGTTCTATGGACGGCGATCCACCTGCAGCTATGCGTTATACCGAAGCTAAAATGGCAAGACTTGCCGATGAACTCCTAGCCGATATAGATAAAGAAACGGTAGATTTTAGAGATACCTATGATGGTATGACTCAAGAACCGACAGTACTACCTGCTAAGCTGCCAAACTTACTGCTTAACGGACAGCTTGGTATTGCAGTCGGTATGGCAACCAGCATTCCACCGCATAACTTGACGGAGTTAGTTGACGCTGAAATTCACCTTATAGAACATCCTAACGCAAGTCTGGATGATCTTCTAGAGTTTGTTAAAGGTCCGGATTTTCCAACTGGTGGAGTTATCTATGGTAAAGAATCTATCCGTACAGCCTACGCGACCGGTCGAGGAGGAGTTGTAACAAGAGGTATTGCCGAGATTGTTGAAGGGACTAAGGGGGGTCGTCAACAAATAATTATTAGCGAAATTCCATATTCTCTTAATAAGGAAACACTGGTACTGAAAATTGCAGACCTAGTAAGAGACAAGAAACTAACAGGCATCAGTGACTTAAGAGACGAAACCGCCAGAGGTCAAGTCAGGATTGTTATTGATCTAAAAAGGGACGCTTATCCTAAAAAGTTGCTAAATCAGCTATATAAATTAACGCCACTTCAGACTAGCTTCCACTTTAATATGATGGCTCTAATAGACGGTATTCAACCCAAAGTGCTTGGGTTACAGGACATACTTAATGAGCACATCAAGCACAGGCGAATAGTTGTCAGGCGACGTACAGAGTTTGAACTTCGAAAAGCTAAAGAACGAGCGCATATACTTGAAGGTCTAAAGATAGCGCTTGACCATATAGATGAAGTTATAAGTGTTATTAGAGCCAGTCAGACAACCGAAGAGGCTGCTGCTAATCTAATCAAGAGATTTAAACTTTCAGATATACAAGCTAAAGCCATTCTAGCTATGCAGTTAAGGACTTTAGCTGGGCTTGAGCGTCAGAAAATAGAAGATGAACTTGCTGAACTTATGAAGCTAATTGAGAAGTTAGAGGGTATTCTAGCTGACGAAAAGGAAATTCTTAAGATCATTAAAAAAGAGCTCTTAGAGCTTAAGAAACAATATGGCGACGAAAGACGAACAAGAGTAATAGACGGTGAGCTTGGCAAGCTTAGCGACGAGGACCTAATTGCTGATGAGCAAGTTGCTGTAACGTTAACTGCCGCTAACTATATTAAGCGTAGTTCGTTACTAGACTACAAACGTCAGGGCCGAGGCGGTAAGGGCCGTCGTGGTATGACTACTAGAGATGAAGACGTTATTGAGCATATGGTCAGCGCTTCAACGCACGACTTTCTACTCTTCTTTACGAATAAGGGTAGAGTTTTCCGAATGAAGACGTATGAAGTACCAGCAGTCGGCTTAAACGCAAAGGGTGTAGCTATCGTTAATCTTCTTCAGCTACAACCACAAGAAACGGTTAGCAGCGTTATTAACGTCAGCAAGACTCAGGATGCCGCCAACTTAATAATGTGTACTCATAGAGGAGTTATTAAGAAAACTCCATTTGCACAGTATCAGAACGTCCGTAACAGCGGTCTTATTGCTATAAACCTGGATGATGGCGACGAACTTAAATGGATTCGTATGACTACGGGTGAAAACGAAGTTGTCATTTCTACTGCTCAGGGCCAAGCTATTCGTTTCCACGAACGAGACGCCAGACCAATGGGACGAGTAAGCCGTGGTGTTAGGGGTATAAGACTCCGCCCTGGCGATCAGGTTATTGGTATGGATATAGTCGAAGAGGGCTCAGATATATTTGTAATCAGTAAATATGGATTTGGCAAGAGAACCAAGGTTTCTCAATTCACGCCTCATGCTCGAGGCGGTGTTGGTATTCGTTCAGCCATAGTTAACACTAAAACTGGTGAACTAATAGGAGTCAAGACTCTTACAAGTGACGAGCAAGAAGTAATAATAATCAGTCAACAAGGCCAAACTATTAGGCTGGGGCTTAACAATATTCCAGCCCTTGGCCGAGCCACTCAAGGTGTTAGAATCATGCGTCTTAACGCCAAGGATGAAGTTGTTTCATTGGCGCTTGTAGATAAGGTTGAGGAAGAAATCGAAGAGGAAACTGAAGAAGCAAAGGTCGAAGAAAAAGCTTAAGAATTGTTGCTCCAAGTACAACAATAATAGTAAATTTACTCCTTGACTTAAGTATTTTTGTCGGGTAAGATAGTGTGAATGGCTTGACTTGGGTTATCTATAAGTTGCTCAAAGAATAGCTATTTTGAACGTTAAAAATCGAATAGTGCAAATCAACGTCAGTTCATTTTGAATTGTTTTAAAGTAAAATCTGTTTTCAGATTATAGTAATAGGCAAATTCTTTTTTTGGAGAGTTTGATCCTGGCTCAGGATGAACGCTGGCGGTGTGCTTAATACATGCAAGTCGAGCGGTAAGGTCTCTTCGGAGATACACGAGCGGCGGACGGCTGAGTAACACGTAGGAACCTACCCTAAACTGAGGGATAAGCACCAGAAATGGTGTCTAATACCGCATACGCTCTTCGGAGTAAAGCTACGGCGGTTTAGGAAGGGCCTGCGTCCGATTAGCTTGTTGGTAAGGTAATGGCTTACCAAGGCGACGATCGGTAGCTGGTCTGAGAGGATGACCAGCCAGACTGGGACTGAGAACGGCCCAGACTCCTACGGGAGGCAGCAGTAGGGAATTTTCCACAATGGGCGAAAGCCTGATGGAGCAACACCGCGTGCAGGATGAATGCCTTCGGGTTGTAAACTGCTTTTATATGTGAAGATTATGACGGTAGCATATGAATAAGGATCGGCTAACTCCGTGCCAGCAGCCGCGGTCATACGGAGGATCCAAGCGTTATCCGGAATTACTGGGCGTAAAGAGTTGCGTAGGTGGCAGAGTAAGTTGGTAGTGAAAGCGTACGGCTCAACCGTATAAACATTATCAAAACTGCTCAGCTAGAGGACGAGAGAGGTAGTTGGAATTCCTAGTGTAGGAGTGAAATCCGTAGATATTAGGAGGAACACCGATGGCGTAGGCAGACTACTGGCTCGTTCCTGACACTAAGGCACGAAAGCGTGAGGAGAGACCCGGATTAGATACCCGGTTATTTCACGCCGTAAACGATGGATGCTAGCTGTTAGAGGTATCGACCCCCCTAGTAGCGAAGCTAACGCGTTAAGCATCCCGCCTGTGGAGTACGGTCGCAAGACTAAAACATAAAGGAATTGACGGGGACCCGCACAAGCGGTGGAGCGTGTTGTTTAATTCGACGGTAAACGAAGAACCTTACCCAGGTTTGACATCCTTGGAATTTATCCGAAAGGAAAAAGTGCTTTATTGAGCCAAGTGACAGGTGCTGCATGGCCGTCGTCAGCTCGTGTCGTGAGATGTTTGGTTAAGTCCATCAACGAGCGCAACCCTTATGATTAGTTGGATTTTTCTAGTCAGACCGCCCTGGCAACAGGGAGGAAGGAGGGGATGATGTCAGGTCAGTATTGCCCTTACACCTGGGGCTACAAACACGCTACAATGGCCGGTACAAAGGGCAGCCAAGTCGCAAGACGGAGCAAATCCCATCAAAGCCGGTCTCAGTTCGGATTGCAGGCTGAAACTCGCCTGCATGAAGTCGGAATCGCTAGTAATGGTAGGTCAGCTATACTACCGTGAATACGTTCCCGGGTCTTGTACAAAATAAATGCGCCTGGCAGCGCATTGGACTAGGTGGTGTAAATCCACCTATTACTTAAGTTTTAAGTAATATAACTGCGGATAGGACTTCTCCGGTAACGGAAAGTCTGAAGGATCCTATATGTGAAAGGTAGTCCTTACAGATTGTCTACGACAATCAACGATGCTTTTGACCTTACAATCGTGTACATAGGGGAAGAAAGCCATAGAAAAGTCGGTAAGGAATGCAAGAAATAGCCCAATGTGTGACCCAGGGAGATCCTCATAACGAGTGTAATCAGCGTGGTTATGAGGAAGTCAGCAGAGTTCGTAGTACCTTTTATTTATGTATAATAAAAGGGAAGGAGCGAACCTTATGTTGAATCCGCAATATGTAGTTGGATTTGTTGATGGGGAAGGATGTTTTTCCATCACTATCAATAAAAACGACAACAGGTTATCCGAAGTAAGATTAATATTTGAAATTGAGCTTCGTGAAGGTGATGAACCAATTTTGCATGAAATTCGCAAAATTCTCGAATGCGGTAATATTTACCGTTTAGATTATGAGCGATACGCCAAATGGCGACCACATGTAAAGTATAAGGTCAGCAATTTTTACGATATATCAAACAAAATTATTCCTTTTTTCGAAAAGTATCCACTTCAGGCTAAGAAGCGCTTACAGTTTAAAGAGTTTTGCTATGTAGTAGAGCTAATTAAGGCAAAAGCGCATTTGACACCAGAAGGTATTGCAAAGATTCAAGCCTTAAGACATAAGGACTCGCTGGATGCGTTAGACGCGCATGTCCAGTGGGGTGCGACAGAGATTACCTGATCGCGATCACCGCCCGTCAAACCATGAAAGTCGCCAATACCTGACGTCCCGCCTCGCGCGAGCCTAAGGTAGGGGAGATGATTGGGGTTAAGTCGTAACAAGGTATCCGTACGGGAACGTGCGGATGGATTACCTCCTTTCTAGGGAGTAAAACTAGCAGCATTATGAGCAATCTTTTGCGAGCTAGGTCGGTCTCGGTAAATCGTAACAGTACTGACGATTTACGTATCCACTTAGGTGGACGAGAAATCAGTTCTGAACCTTTGGCTGACGTTGATTGCACTATTCGTTTTTTAACTAAAAGAGCCTCCTTTGACTGGAGGCTCTTTTGTTGATGTGTAACTTATTAAAATGAATGAATGATCAAATCTTTTGGTGGGGCTATGTGGACTCGAACCACAGACCTCGTCATTATCAGTGACGCGCTCTAACCAGCTGAGCTATAGCCCCTCAAATGGTGGAGATACAGGGACTCGAACCCTGGACCCCCTGCTTGCAAAGCAGGTGCTCTAGCCAACTGAGCTATATCCCCGAACTGTTAAGTACCGGTGTATTTTACCGAAAAAACAGGTTAAGTACAAGAAGCTAGAACAAGTTTGGTCTTAAGCGTAAAAACGTTATACTCTAATTGACATGAACAAGCCGCTTATAGCTTTACTTGCACTGATAGGAATAGGTGCTTCTTTGGCAAGCATTCCAGCGGCATATGCAGCCACTACAGGGGTTGCGCAAACTTATAATGCATCATCGACAGTTTTACCGGGAATGCTGGTCAGGCTCAATCCTACGACGAGTTCAAGTGATCTTGTCGTTCCTCTAACCGAGAACAATATAGGGAAAATGCTTGGTGTGGTTATTCCGCCCAGTGGTTCACCAATAGTTATTACTCCTCAATCTGCAGCTAGTCAGCAGGTAGTGGTAGCCGGAGCTGGCCGTTACAGTGTGTTGGTTTCAAATGAGGATGGTCCTATTAAAACCGGTGACCAGTTAACTATGTCTTCAATAGCGGGTATAGCTATGAAAGCTACAAAATCCCAGAAACAGATAATAGGGGAGGCTGAAGGAAGCTTTAATGGTGTAAGCAATGTTCTTGGAAGTGAAAACGTTCAAAACAATCACGGCAGAACTTTTAAAGAAGACATCAGCAGCATACCCGTAAACGTAAGCCTGGGTGCCAATCCAAATTACCAACCAAATAAATCTATACTACCCCAATTTATAGTTACGACTGCCACCAAGATAGCTAACAAAGAAGTAAGTACTTTCCATATAGTTTTGGCAGCTTTGGCTCTAATACTAACCGCAATTATATCTAGCAGCTTGTTCTTTGGTGGGGCAAGCAGTCGTATCACTGCTATAGGTCGCAATCCTTTAGCTAAAAAATCTGTAGCTAAGGCCCTACTCTCTATAGTCAGCTTTGGACTCATTGTATTTGTAGCAGGTCTTTTGCTGGCTTACTTGATACTTAGACTTTAATCAATTGAGAAGTAATCAAAACCGAAACTGGTGTCTGCTGGCGGGGTAGTAGCATCACATATACTGAAGCTGTTTGTAGTTCGATTTATATAATAGCTTAGGCCTCCAGCGGCACTTCCGACTGGAGTAACGTTAATATAAGGAGCCGTGCTAAAGGGCGTAATAAAGTTAATTGTTACAAAGCATCCAATCCCAGGACTTCCGCCAGTATTTATAGTTACATTACCTGCAGTATCGCTGCCGGAAACGCTTGATGTGCCACCACTACCTAAAGCACTGCCATAAGTTCGTCCTGGAACAGTACCCGTAGTAGTAATGTGATGGGTTAAAACTAAATTGCCAGTAAGCTGAAGGGAAGAGGTCGTTATTTGGGGCGCAGATAAGTCGCCTTCAAAAGTTCCACTACCTCCAACCTGGAGGTTCTTAGTTATAGTCGTATTGCCTTGCATATTTGTATTACCGGCCACGGCTAGATCCTTATTAATACTTGTCTGTCCAAATTGCGAAAACCCAGATACTGTTAACTCGCTAAGTGCTAGAGTTCCGCCAACACTTAAGTTTCCGGCTACATCTAAATTCTGACGTGCAAGTATCTGACCGGCAAAGACGGCACTACTTTCTACGTTTAGTAATTGGCCATTAGTACCGACCGTAGGACTAGTGTTAGCAAGTTGCGCGAGAGTACTGGCAGAGATTCCTTTAGAATTGATGTTAGCGGTAGTTGAACTGTGTCTACTATCTAGGTAAGCCATAATTCCTATAAGTAGACCTATAACCAAAACTACTCCGAAAAGCAGCATATATATATTAAGGCCGGAAACTAGATTTACTAACTTTTGTACCAATGATAGCTTTTGCTTGGGCTGGTTTGTATATTCGCTATCGGCTTGGTGCCCCGAATTGACCGTTGGATCGGTTAGGTCTGGATCTTCCTCTTCCTCAAGCGAAATAGAGGTTGAATCATCAACCTCAAATTCTTTCTCGTCGTCGGGGTTATGTGGCGAATAGTCCATAGCGCTTATCTTTATTTAAATCATACCCTATAATCTATGTAAAAGCGAAGTATTAGTACATGTCAAAACCGTTTTACCGAGTAGATAAACCAATAGGGATTGAGAACAGTCGGCGTTACCGAATTATCAATACTATTATCGTTATAGTGTTTGTATCTATTGGAGGAATACTTGCGTATCTAATACTAGACCTGAATAATATAAATAACCCAAATGTTAAGAGTGCTAGAGGCGCAACAATAGTTCAGCGTATCGCTGGTCCAAAAACATTTAAATCGGCTTACTTCGAATTTAGCGATACGAATAATTGGGAATATGCGCCAAATGACAGCACATCCAATAAATTAACTTATTTGCTTTATAACGGCGGAACTCCAGAAAGCTCATTAACGGTTTACGTTAACCAAACTCCAGTAAATGATGATTTAGTCGCCACCAGAGTATTACCCGTAAGTATTGTTGGTGACGATTCGCTTAGCGTGGGTGATATTTCTGTAACTTGCGGTAGTTTATATGGTTCTGAACCCAAGGTTGTTAAGACTGTAAGTATAGGAGGGACAAATTTTTTGTGCGTTCCAGACTCGCCTGAATACTTAGTTATAGCTGGACAGACTGGCGGTAGCTACATCTTAAGCCTAAGACGTTCGAATGGACAAATGGCCAATTATATAATCATTTACCGTGATTTAAGTGTGAACCCCAATCCTCAGCCGTTTATAGATGTGATGCAAACATTTAAAGCTCTCTAAAACTTAGCATTAACATGTTATAATTTTGATAGATGAGGCGAATAAAAATTGCTATTTTGGTTTTGGGTTTTGTGTTGCTCGGAAGTTCTACTGTTCTTGCTGCATCATCGCAGTCTCATTCAACCAACTTTGAAGTTAACGAAGTTCAGTTTGGTCCAGGGGGCCTCCTTCAAGGGAGCTCAACCCACTATAGAGCTCAAGAGGGTGTGGGATCGACTGCCGTCGGCTCGGCCAAAGGCAGTAGTTATGGTGCCAATAGTGGATTTTTGACACCAAATGAACCTTTCCTCCAAATGACAGTCAGCTCGGGTAACATTAATCTCGGTACTTTAAGTTCAAGCGGTGCATCAACGGGTACGGCCACATTTTCAATTAGGGCATATGTAGACAGTGGCTACACAGTCGTTAGCGAAAATACAGCACCATCAGATTCGGAGGGGCATACAATTAGTAACATGAGCACTGCGGCTGCTTCTACAATAGGAAAAGAGCAGTATGGTATTAACTTGGTGCAGAACTTGACTAGTTGCACTAACCCGGCTCCAGCTAACTTTGGTGCCAACCCCGTGCCACAACCAAATAGCAGCTATGCATCAGGTGTAGCGGCTAGTGGTTACAATACATGCGGCTTGTTTAAATACAATCCAGGTGACGTAATCGCCCAAAGTAGCACAAATGGATGGGGTGAAACAGATTACACGATTTCCTACATGATTAACATTAGTCCTGTCAGTCCAGCCGGTAGTTATAGCATGACCCAAAATCTAGTTGCTGTGGCAACTTACTGAAATACTATTGTATTTACAATAGTGCTAGTGGTAAATTACTAATTAAGTACAAGGCTATATAAAGTATATGATTAAGGGAAGACAACTGGCGACAGCATTAATCCGCGCTACAGGCATAGCTTTTATTATCTTCACCTTAAGCGGGGGCTTCTCTCTTACTAGTGGAAGCGTACTTGCCGCCACCATAACGCAAAGATCATTAGCCATAAGTACCTCAACGCCAAGCGCGACAGCTTCTTACACTTTTGGTTTTGTTCCCGGGACGGCTGGTGCAATCCAAGGTCTTGAATTTCAAGGTTGTACAACCGCATTGGGTACGTGCACTGTTCCAACTGGCCTAAGCTTCTCGAGTGCTGCGGGAGGAACTGTATCGGGATGGACTAATGCAACTAACTTTACGGTAGACGGAACTGGTGCTAATAACTGCATAGCTGCAGCCAATATATTATGTGCAAAAAGAACTCAGACCGGAAGTGAAGCAGCTTCTGGAGTGCATTCTATAGTATTCACAAATATAACTAACCCAAGTGGAGCCAGCTGCTCGACAGTTAACTGTACGTTTTTCATTAGAGTTTCAACTTATAACCTAACTACATATACGACAGGCAGCTTAGTCGATGCCGGGACCGTGGCATCGTCTACGACGCAAACTTTAACTCTTAACGCCGCCATCCAAGAGCAACTTGCTTTCTGTATCGGCAACACTACTGCAGACACTGCAACTGCTACAATTCCAACTTGCTCTACGATCACTGGAACTTCAGTCAACCTAGGCAACCTAACTTCTGCTGATGTTTCTGTAAGCCCAGTGGCTGCTACGTATAACGGTAACGCTTCTAATGGTCTTGCTGAACTTACGACTAATGCCTATAACGGAGCTTCAGTATCTTACAGTGCTGTACAACAGTCAGGTACTAACCACCAAGGAGGCCTAAGAGTTGTTGGCGCTACCTGTAACTCCGGTACTATTAACACCGACCAATGTATTACCTCAGTTGGTACTACCAAAGCTACACTAGTTTCAGGTACAGAGGACTTCGGTATGGCTATAGCTGGCATCGACTGTAGCAATGTTGGTTCTGCTTACACTTGCACATACTCTAGTGGAACCTTTAATCTTAACCCTGCTACTAACTACAACTGTAACGGTAACGCTAATGGTGGTCATTCTAACACTTACCCATCTGACACAGGCTTAGTATCCGGTACCACAGCTTGTAGCTATGCTTGGGACGAATCTGGTACTAGTAATACTATTGCTAGCTCAACCACGATCGTTGGTGGTGAAGCGCTACTACTGAAATTTGCGGCTACACCTAGTTTGGTCACACCTACTGGTGCGTATTCAGCGCAAGCTAACTTCATAGCTACACCTACATTCTAGAAAGGTTAACATGGGTTTCCTATACCCACGATTTAGCCACCAGTCCAGAGAGTTCATAAGCGTCTTAGTACTTACCCTTGTGCCTTACATGTTTTGGTTAGGCCAAGCATACGCTATCTCAACACTGCAGCCTAGATCTGTTGCAATATCCTCATCAGTACCTTCAGCTGATACAACAGAAAACTTTCAGTTTCAACTTGTCTCCCCTGACGATGTTGGATCAATCGAGCTTCAATACTGTGATAACTCACCTTTATTTGACGATCCTTGCGAAGCTCCCGATGGGCTTGATGTCAGCAATGCGGCATTGACTGATCAAAGCGGCAATACTGGTTTCTCGATTGATCAAGCAGATACAAGTGCCAATGAATTAGTCTTAAGCCGCACAGCATCTGCACCTGATACGTCTGTGATTAATGAGTATGATCTTGCTAATATCACTAATCCATCGACACCAAGTCAAACGGTATACGTGAAAATCACCACTTATAGCTCCAGTGATGCCACGGGCAGCTATATTGATAGAGGAGCAGTCGCGTTTGAAACTACGAGCAATCTGGAGGTAGGGGCTTTTGTGCCACCCTTTATGAATATATGCGTGGGTGTAACGGTAGCCCAGGATTGTAGCCAAAGCCAAGGAGATGAGCTCGATATGGGCGACCTGGGTCCAAATACGACAGGGACCGCAACGTCGCAGTACGCGGTTGCAACTAATGATCAAGCCGGCAACAGTGTATACGTGCTTGGTACAACTATGACTTCCGGAAACAATATTATCCAACCACTAGATAAACAAGCGAGCAGTCAAAGAGGTGAGCCTGAGTTTGGCCTCAATCTAATGAAGAACTCTGACCCAAATATTGGAGGTGATCCATCAGGGGACAGCACATCTATACCAGCGGCTGGCTACAATATACCGAATTTATTTGATTTTGTACCGGGATCAGAGATATCTAGCGCTGACTTCTCAAGTTTCTATACAAGGATGACAGTCAGCTATATTGCTAATGTTCCAAACGGACAACCAGCAGGCGTATACACAACTACTTTAATATACTTGGCATCAGGACAGTTTTAAGCTAAACTAATTGGACATGAAGGGAAGAGTTCGACCACTATTACTATGCTTTTCTCTTATATTATCTGTCTTTGCGACAAGTGGGTTTGGTAATAGTTTTGCTGCTACGACTACAACACCTACAACAGGAGGTGCGAGTGGCCTTAGTATTTCACCCCTTAGACAAAATATAACCCTAAAGCCAGGCCAGGCTACATCTATTCCTATTACGCTCAAAAATATTACAGGCGGTCCGATTATAGCTAAATCTGCCGTTAAAGACTTTGAGTCTGACGGTGTCACGGGTAATCCCAAAATTATTACTAACCCTAACTACAATGATCCGGCTAGTATTAAAAGTTTCTTGGTAGGGCTTGGGAATGTTGACCTAGCAATTGGCCAACAACAAACTATTCAACTTCCAGTACAGGCACCTGCAAATGTAAGCCCGGGGGCATATTTCGGGTTAATTACTTACCAGGCTGTTCCAAACGACGCTACAAAGAAGACAGCTAATGATAACGTTGCTTTGTCCGCAGCAGTAGGACAGCTAGTCTTTATAACGGTCCCAGGTAATGTTAGCCAGAGCTTGCAGCTAAATGCTATCCATGTTTACAAAGACACAGATGGTAATTCAGAAGGCGGATTAATCTTCACTAATCCACCTAAATCAGTTGGCGTACAAATACATAATTTTGGCAACGCCTTTGCGACTCCATACGGAACTGTCGTAATTAAGAAGGGCAGTAAGCTAGTTTATAGTTACCAATTAAATGGCGGAATAACTCGCGGCTTGCTGCTTCCTAACAGTAGTAGAATCTTCAAGAGTGCTGTTAAAAATATAACAACTCCTGGGCATTATACAGTGCAGGTTAGTGCTACATATGGCAAAGGGTCAACAATATTAACGGCCCAAAAATCTTTCTGGTACATGCCAATATGGTTAGTAGTACTCTTAGTAGTAATAATCATCCTGATACTTATTGGCTTATGGATGCTGAGGCTTCGTTTCAAAAAGCCCGGAAAAACAAGTTACAAGAAATAGTAGTAAAACTATGGTGGGAAGAAGAGCAGCAGTGAGAAATCGCTATCTCGTATCATTATCTTCATTTTTTATGGCCACGCTTATACTGGCTTCCTCTGGTATAGCGTCCGCTACCACAGTAACAAGTTCAGGTGCATTAGGTTTGGAGGGGACTATACCAAGTGCTCCTCCTTCTGTGCCAGCAACAATCAGCCTTCCATCTAACAATCAGACATTTACATCCGTGCCAATAACGGTAGGGGGTATTTGCCCAAGTGGATTACTCATCAAGATCTTTGATAACAATGCCTTTGTCGGTTCCACAATCTGTAGTGGAGGTAGCTATAAGCTGCAGGTTAACCTTTTTAGCGGGCAGAATAGTCTTGATGCCATAGACTATGACTCCTTGGGTCAATCTGGACCAACTTCTAATAGCGTATCTGTTAGCTTTGACAACTCGCAATACCTTACCTTTGGCAACCCATTGTCTCTAACAAGTTCTTATGCTGAGAAGGGGTCTTCTCCTGGCAGTGAGCTAAGTTGGCCAATAATCCTAACCGGCGGCACAGGACCTTACGCTATAAGTGTTGACTGGGGCGATGGATCATCCGAAGAACTATTGAGTGTTCAGAACCCAGGCACAATAAACATCAGTAATACCTACAAGACGGCCGGAGTTTATAGCGTGATAGTTAAGGCCACAGACAAAAATGGTCAAGAGGCATTCTTGCAGCTAGTAGGGCAAGCAACAGGGGCGATACAGCACAATGATACAGCCGTAGCCGCTAGCAGTAATCAAATTATAGAAAAAGAGATCATCTGGTGGCCCGAGATGATCACTGTACTACTGATCATATTGGCATTTTGGCTAGGTAGAAGAGCCGAAAAGCAACACCTTACAGGCAGTAAGCACTAAAACTATAAAGTATTAAAAATTGTGCATGTAGAGCCTGTGCAAAACTCAAAAGCAAATATTAAACTATAGTTTCTACAACAACAATTTATATAAACAACATTGTAAAAACTAAATTTATAAAATATTTACAGGTTGAATTATTGATACGTTATATTTATAACAACTAAAATATGCAAAGAATTTATAAAATTTAATTAAAAAAAAGAATATATTTTTTGTTCAAAAATGCTTGCTTACAGATTTGAACAGAGAGATAATTGTCAGGTAAAACAAAAACAGCCCTTAAGGGGCTTGATTTACACAAACACCAAACCAAACAAAACAAATGCCAAAAATAAAACCTATTCGACGGATATTATCGTGTTACACCCAAAGAAGTGTTGCTTCTAGGGTGTTTTTTGTTTTGTTAAACAGTTTATTCTTCACCCCTGTATTTTTTTATACGCGCATACGCGGATGCTTGCACGCGCGAAAACTGGCAACCCTTTCCGTTCTAGCGCTACTGGTGATTTTTTCAAGCTTTACATTCAGCCAGTTAAAGCCAGCAACCGCCAATGCGCTAACGGATAGCACTGTCAATTTCCAAGCAAGGTTGGAAAGCAGTACTGGATCGATTGTGCCTGACGGCAGCTACAATATCGAATTCAAGCTGTACAACGCCTTAACAAGCTCTGGTTCTAGCCAGGGCTCTTGTACGGGAGACAGTGCCTGCTTATGGACTGAAGATTACCTCAACAGTGCCAGTCAAGGAGTATCAGTCGTAGACGGTTATCTCTCGGTTAACCTAGGTTCTATCACATCGTTCCCAACGAACATCAACTGGAGCCAACCACTGTACCTGACGATGAATATTGGCGGCACTTCGAACCCTACACCTGTCTGGGACGGGGAAATGACCCCAAGGCTAGGGCTAAATGCCGTGCCATACGCTTTCCAGGCCGGCAGCGCAGCCGAGCTGCAAAATACTAGCGGTAGCAACGTTGCCACCCTTACCCAGACAACACCTACAGGCACGGACAACATCGTTCTGCCTGATGCCAGTGGAACTGTTTGTTTAGATAGCACTACTGCTTGCGGGTATATTCAAAACACGGCTACGAGTAAGACGGGAAACTTTAACGTTCAAGCGGCCACGGGAGGTAGCGTGGCCGGAGTTCTGGAGGCCAACTCTTCCGGTACAGGGGATATTTTAGATCTGCTAAACGGCAGCGGGGTAACCGTTGCAAGCTTTGGCTATACGGGAAATGTACTGTTTAAAGCATCTACAAACTCTGGTTCAGCCTTCCAAATCCAAGGCTCCTCTAGTACAACCCCACTACTTACCGCAGACACGACGAACATGAGAATAAGCATCGGCAGTGGAGGCACGGCTACCGGCCAGCTTTACGTTGCTGGTACTGGAGGAACTCTGCTTGGTGCAACTCAAGTTGGTACCTCTGGTCAGGAAGATACTGATGAGCAGATTAGCGGGCACTATCTATACATAAATAACTACACTGCAGGTAAGCTTGCTGTTTATGATGTGACCAATCCGTCTAGTCCAGCTCTTATAGGGACACCTATAACGCTTAATTCCAGCCCGACAGGCATGGCGCTAAGCGGTCACTACTTATACATTGCTAACTACGGCTCCAGTACCATGCAAGTAGTTGATATTAGCAATCCATATGCCCCTTCGGTTGTTGGTAGCGTAACTACAGATACTTACCCTGGCGAAGTGACGGTAGTTGGTCGCTATGCCTATGTAGCAACGGCAAGCGGCGTAGATGTTATTGATATATCTAACCCTACTAAACCAGTTAAAATAACAACCATATCTACAACAAATGCTTCAATTCAACTAGTTGCGTCTGGAAGATATGTATACGTTGGAGAAGTAGGTAACGGCACCCATGCCTATATGCAGGCAATTGATACGACCTCTAATACAGTTGTTGGAACATACACTTTGGCTGGTGGTTCAAGCGCTAATATGGAAAATTCTAGCAGTGCATACGGCTTGCGAGAGATGGCCATACAAGGACGCTATGTCTACGTAAGCAATATTGGTAATAAGACAATAGATGTCTTCGATGTCAGTAACCCAGCCGCTGGCGGTAGTCCGGTCACAAGTATCAGTACAGGTACTGAGCAGCCATACTCATTATCTGCCCAAGGTAGATACCTCTACGCTAGTCTAAGTACTGCTGATGCGACTCCTGCCGCATTGACAACGTACGACATTAGCAATGTTAGCAGCATTACCCAAGTTAACAGCACCACTAGTACCTATCCAGGCGAGACTCTCTTAACACAAGGCCGCTATGCTTATCAGACTGGCTATGACGGTCATTTAGAAGTATTTGACCTTGGAGGTTCATATATACAGCAGTTAGAGACAGGTGGACTTGAAACAGGAACTCTATCTGTAGATGATGATGCTAACTTTAACGGCAACGCTTCAATTGCTGGTGGAGTACAAATTGGCCAGAGCTTAGAGGTTACGGGGAATGAGGGGGTTAGTGGCAGCTTGCTCGTTCAAACTGCTACAAACTCGAGCTCAGCCCTTAAAGTAGAAAATAGTTCAGGCACCCAAGTATTAAACGTAGACACGACCAACAGCATATTATCTGTCCAGGGAGCTAACTCTGATGCAGTTATAGGTAGTGAGAAGATGACCAGCACTACCAATTTCTCCAGTGGTTGGACTGGTACAGGTTGGACATTCTCTAGTTCAAGCGCCGCCCACACTAGTGGTACAAGCCCGGCAGTCTATTCTGGCTTTACTCCTGTTGCGGGTACGACCTACCAGATTACTTACACTTTCTCTGGCGCATCTGGCAATGGAATGGATGGCATTACTCCTAATATAGGCGGAGTTAGCGGCTTATTAATGTATAGTACTGGTACTACTGACACCCAAGTAATAACCACTACTGGTACAGGCAGCCTTGAGTTCATTCCTACAACTGCTTGGGCAGGCAGCATCACCAGTGTATCCGTCAAGACCGTTACTGCTAGTAATGCGATTCTACAAGTATTGAGTTCTTCAGGCTTAGACCAGATACAAGTCAGATCTTCTGCGAATAATCCCATAGATGAATTCATAGGTTATGAAGCTGGCCAAGATAATTCAACTGGGAATGATCTTACGGCAACTGGCTATATGGCTTTACAAGAAAACACTTCAGGTTACAGCAATACCGCCTATGGTGGTTACAGCTTGCAGAATAACACTTCAGGTTACAGCAATTCTGCCTTTGGTCTTCACAGCTTGCAGAATAACACTTCAGGCTTTAACAATGCCGCCCTTGGTGGTTACAGCCTGCAGTACAATACAACCGGTTACAGCAATTCCGCCTTTGGTCTAGATAGCCTGCAAGATAACACAATCGGTTACGGTAACGCTGGCCTTGGCGATTACAGCCTGCAAGATAACACAATCGGTTACGATAGCACCGCCGTCGGTCAAGCTAGCCTGCAAGACAACACGACTGGTAATTTTAACGCCGCTCTTGGTACTTCAAGTCTGCAAGACAACACAACCGGCGACTATAACTCAGCACTGGGTTCTTTCGCCCTAAATACAGAAACAACTGGTGGCAGTAACACCGCCGTCGGTCAAGCTGCTTTATCTGACGAAAACGGCCAAGGTAATACGGCTATAGGCATGACTGCAGGTGAGACTGACTCTTATAATGATACTAATGGCACTCAAAACACCTATATTGGCATCCAGTCCGGCCCCAACACGGCTACGGCCTTACAAAACGCCACAGCCATTGGAACATCTTCTACAGTCGGAGAAAGCAACGCCCTAGTCCTTGGCTGTATTTCCGGCATTAATAGCTGCACGGCTACTACAAAAGTTGGCATCGGCACCCCCACCCCTTCCTCTATTCTAGATGTTGAAGGTAGTCAGAACTCTCAATTCTCTCTAATTGTTAATAACTCTAACACTGGCTCAAGTGCTACCTCGACAATACAGCTGGGCGCTTCTTCATATATAACCCAGAACTCATCATCCAATACATCAAACGGTGGCACAAACTCATTGAATATAAATAATGCCACTTCTGGAGGCACTATAGCTATAGGTATAAGTGGCGTAAGTAACGAAGATATAACTAACACTGGCTCAACTAAATTTAAAGACTCTACTGATTCAGCTTCAGGTTTTGTTGTACAGAATGCAGGTGGTACCCAAATACTTAATGTTAATAGTACGGCTAGTATAGTATCCGTACAGGGAACGAATACTGACCCGGTTGTGGGCAGCGAACTAATGACTAGCAATACTAACTTCTCCAGCGGCTGGACCGGCTCAGGCTGGACTTTCAATAGTTCAAGCGCTACACATTCAAGCGGTACAAGTCCAGCAGTTTATAGCGGTTTCACCCCTGCGGCTTACAGTTACTATCAGATTACCTATACTTTTGCCGGCGCTAATGGCACCGATTCCATAACTCCTAGTATAGGGGGTGGCACCGGCCAAGCAATTTATGATACGGCTAATACCGATACGCAATTAATATATACTGCAGCGGGTACAGGTCACTTGGAGTTTACACCGACAACTGGATGGGCTGGACACCTGACAAGCGTATCAGTCAAGCTATTTAGTCCTAGTAACCCCGATATGGAGCTTCTCAATTCGGCCGGCACGGAGGTCGAGGATCTTAGGGTTTCCACTAATAACCCATCAAATCAATTTATTGGTTATGCGGCCGGTGGATTCTCAACCGGTAATTATAACGATGGCGTGGGCTTTCTGGCATTGGATAATAACACCAGCGGTTATAGTAATTCAGCCTTCGGAGATGATGCTCTTCAAGACAATACAACAGGTTATTATAACACAGCTTCAGGCCAGGGTAGCCTACAAAATAATACCGTTGGCTATGACAATTCAGCCCTTGGTTTCGCCAGCCTTGGGGACAACACCACAGGATATAGTAATACTGCGTTAGGATACGGCAGCCTGGATAGTAATACGTATGGAGCTTCTAATGTTGGAATTGGTTATTTAAGCGTATTTTCTAATAAAACAGGGATCAGCAATACCGGAGTTGGTTATGCAGCTTTACAGAATGCTACGTCATCGTATGATACTGCTATTGGATCAAATGCCATGCAGAACGCAACAGGCGGTGATGGTGTTGCTATAGGGGAAGCTGCTCTTGACGTGGAGGGCGGTTACGGTGATATTGGAATAGGCATTGGTGCTGGCACAGACTCTAGCTATTCTGATACCGCGGGTAGTTATAATGAATACCTAGGTTACTCCTCGGGCCCGAATAATGCCTCAGCCTTGGATTATTCTACGGCAATAGGTGCATTTTCCGAAGTTGATGAAAATAGTGCAATTTCCTTGGGCTGCGTCTCTGGCGTTAATGGTTGTACGGCAACCACAGAGGTTGGTGTTGGAACGGCAACGCCAACGGCAACGTTTGATGATGCTGGAAGCGCACTTTTCCAAGATTCTACGAGCTCTAACACAGCTTTCCAAGTACAAGATGCAACTGGCGCAAGTGTACTCACGGTCGATACCACCTCGACCATGAGTAATGGCAACCAGCTTAATTATCTGACGTATCCGGGATTTGAAGTAGGTAGTTTCACCAATGCTAGCGCCGGATGGATAGGTGTAAACGCTACACTGACGCAAAATACAACCAAGGCTAATACTTACAATGGTATCGCCTCGGCATACGTGCAAACCACTGGCACAAATGGCGGTCTGAAGACCAGCAGCTTTGTTAGTGCTCCGCCGACCGCTACCACTTATCTAGTTAGCTTCTATGCTGAAGCACAAACCGGTACTCTAGCTTCTAGTTCTTTCACAGTTACCAGCACCGATGGAACTACGCATTCTTGCTCCCCGGCTTCTGGTACCACAATTACCACTAGCGGCTTCCAGCGCTTGTACTGTCAGCTTCCCGCAACAACAGGTGCTATGACAGCCCTGCAAATTACGTACGCCACCACCAGTACTAACTTCTATGTTGATGCCGTGCAATTGCAGAGCAACAGCTTTAACGGCACTACAATTACCGTGCCGACGGCTTACCAGATCGGTGCGATCATGCTACGCGGCGTCATTACTAATCCGTTGGATATTATGAATAATGGCAATAGCACAGGCGCCCTTGCTGTTATGAACTCTATCGGTATTTCGGAATTAAATGTCGACACCTTTGATAACTATGTTCAGATTGGTTCAAGTACCGCGAACACTAACGGCACGTTGCTTGTATTAAATAATAGTACTACAGATCCCGGCACTGTGGTTAATGGAGCCATGTATTATAATTCTACTGATAATAGTTTCCGTTGCGGAGAAAACGGCGTCTGGCGTAGCTGTGTTGGTGGACTAGCTAGCGTTAATAACGCGGTTAGTGCAACTATAACTGGCAGTACTACCACGCAAAACTTTACAAACTCTGGTGCTAATATCGGAAGCAACTACACGGTTCTTGCTAATGATTGTCAGGCAGGTGTTACGTATACGATCACGGCCAACGGCACATATACAAGTGCCGTTACTGGAGCCTTTACTTTCTCAATAGATGAAGACGGTGTTAGTACACAGTTAGTTGCTTCTGGTGCAACAACGGATGCTACAACTGGAACGTTTGGTTGGATATTGACAGGACAGATGGTATGCATTTCTACAACCTCTGTAGAAATAGATGGAAATCTGATTTTGGGTACTTCTGCCACGGCATCAAGTGACTCAATACTTGATAATACAGGCACGAAAACGTGGACTACATCTTCACACGTTCTATCTATTGGTGTTAAAGCCAGCGCTGGTACCCCCACATTTGTTATGCGACAACTTATAGTAGAAAGGTCGGGCCCATAATCTGACTAATGAAAAATGCTCAGTGGTTTACAAGCAGACTGTTGAGCATATCACGTAGTTGGTTAAGTGGGGTTTTTGATGCAGTGTTAGCTATTATCCAGGTTTTTTCAGTAGCTAAACTGGCAATTTCGGTACTACCGTTATTAATTTTGCCTACAGCGATAGTACCGTTATCTGTTACTGTTTCAGATTTATCTTTGAAATTATTGTAATAGCCACCAAAGTTGAAGGTTGTTGGCCTGGCTTCCTGACTAATGTAAATTTTTTGCCCTTCGGAGTTAATCAAATAGAACACAATTACACCCGATTGTGGTGAAGAAAACGACTGCTTATCGATCTTATAGCCATCTGGCAAATTTGTAGGGTAGTAGACAGTGTAATCTACGCTATCAAATAGCTTGGCAGGCACCGGATTTTGAAGTGTAGCTGAATCGTGTTTAAAAATTAATAACAATACGCCTATACAAACCAATACTATTAAGACTAATGAGCAAACAATAGTAATGATTAATCTCTTCCTATGTCGCTTTGGTTTAGCAAATTCAGATAAAGGCTTTTCAGTCTTCACAGGAGGCTTTTGGATTTCAGGAGCTGTATCATCATTTACATCATTGGGCTCTTCAGAAGCGCTTACATTAATGCTTACGCTATTTTCTGTCGGCTCACTGATAATTCGTCTACGTTCATAGTTAGCAACAATAGGACTTTCCTTATTATCGTTATTGTCTTTAGAAGCCACACTTACCTCCACTCACTCTCATTCAGATAGATTATTTCATAGAGCTTAAGCAAAAGTCCAATCTTTAGATAATTAAATTGTAATAATTACATTCTATTAAAAATTAGAAGAGACAAGTCTCAATATTACTAGTTGTTAAAATAATAACAAATAATATGAATAATTAAATATATTGGATAAATTTAAGTAACTTTTACCGAATATACTATTAAGTCTATTGAGCGTTGAAGTAATCAAATGTGTAGGTTTGTCCGGCAGTTGGGGCAGTAGTGAAGTTAAGCTTGAAGTTAGCTGTACCCGGGGTTAGGTAGGCACCTACACCTATGCCGTTGGATGCGGTTGAGGTAACTACAGGATGCGAGTTAGCACCATAACTGCTTGAGAAACCGATAGTACACTGATTACCCGTAGCCTGGCCCGTGCCAGTTGAGGCAATAGTTATTAAACCACTTGTGTCATCGCCAGATAGAGTACAAGTTGCAGTACTGCCAGCTGCGGTCTGGACGGTGGCTGAGGTAGTGCCAGAGGTATTTGCAGTCACAATATGCCCATTAACTGTTAGAGTACCGGTTATAGTAGCACTCTTAACTGTTAGATTACCTTGATAATCTATGCCTGCAAGCAAAGTACCGCTACTGTTCTGAGCTTGGAATACGTATCCGCTAGACTGGCTGGCAACTGTTTGTACTACGATGCCACTGTTAGTTGTACCACCAGTAGAAACAGCTATTTGGTACGTACTAGCGGCTGTAGTCAGAGCGCCAATACTTAAGAGATTGCCTGGAGTACTGTCATCTATACCTACCATTGTAGTGGTAGGACAATTATTAACGCCGCTAACGCAACCAATGGATATGGCATCGTTTTCACTAACAACCGCATCGAAGCCTATCGCTGAAGAATCAGAAACTTGGAGGGTACTACCAGGACCAGAATTAGTACCGAGGAATACATTGTTTGATCCTGAGGTGTTTCCGTTAGCAAATACATTGCTAACTCCTGCGGCTACGCCTAGAGCAACATTTTGACTACCTGTACTATTGGTATCTAGAGCATACGATCCTAACGCAGCATTTTGAGTACCTGTAGTATTTCTTCCCAAAGCGAAATCGCCTACAGCAGCGTTATCATGACCCGTTATATTAAATTGGAGAGTTTCATTGCCGACAGCTTCGTTGTCGTAGCCACTCGTATTACTAAGTAATGAGTAGGTACCTATGGCATTATTATCAACGCCAGTCGTGTTAACTATTAGTGCGCCATAGCCTACAGCGGTATTATTGTAGCCCGTAGTATTATCTTGAAGAGCATAAGCGCCAACAGCGCTATTATCGTAGCCGTTTTCATTATCTTGTAACGCCTCAAAACCTATGGCCTGATTCTCGTAGCCCGTAGTATTATCCTGAAGAGCATAAGCACCATCGGCATTATTATCGTAACCGGATACATTATCCTGTAACGCAAGGAAGCCAGAGGCTCCATTATCGTAGCCCGATGTATTGTTCTGTAAGGCCTGAGTGCCAAGAGCAGTATTGGCACTACCTGAAGTGTTTGATTCAAGTGAAAATTCTCCGACACTAAGATTATACTGCCCGGTAGTATTAAATTCACCCGAGCTCTTTCCTACGAACAGGTCGCTATTAGAACTTGACGTCCTGACTTCCAGAGGAGAGCCATTAGCGCCCGTTGAGTCTGTTACGGCTAGCTCGGCATTATCATTTGTAATGGGATAAAGAGCAACGCTGGTTATACTGCCTGCCCAGGCTGTAGTTGGTATGAACTGTAATCCGGCGCTAACGTTGCTATCCGTTGATATTAGGTAAGTTTCGTTAGTGTCGCTGGCGTCATATATTGGAGAGCCTAGCACATCGCCAAGAGCAGGAGTTATGTTATCAACTCCGTTATTAGTAGCACCGCTGAAAGTGAATACCAACTCGTAGGTTGTGCCAGTCGCTAAAGTTACGGCAGTATCTTTTGCCGCAGTAGTACCGCTTGAATGTGTAGCGCTTGAACTATTGAAAGTCCAGCCTGTACCGGTCCAGCCGCTAGAAAAGTTGGTGCCATTTGTAACTATATTGGAACCGACCGTGCCAGACGACGTACTTGATCCTTCAACGGTAACAGTGCTAGCCGTACTATTAACATTAAGTATTTGGGTACCACCTGCATTCTGTACAACAAAACCTGAAGCTGAATCAGTAGAGTCTTTAAATTTAGTTGAGCCAGTGTTAGTTATATCTTCGTTAC
>Ga0302304_10000287_pt1 | contig 32321 bp, 32 predicted proteins | sample III_Palsa_E2_2_FD_198769 | JGI IMG/M metagenome (GOLD analysis project Ga0302304, IMG submission 198769) | Peat permafrost microbial communities from Stordalen Mire near Abisko, Sweden - III_Palsa_E2_2 | ecosystem: Environmental > Terrestrial > Soil > Palsa > Peat permafrost | place: Sweden...
AGGAAATGAGGGCCATCCCGACTTTGTTCATCACGGGACACGGAACCGAGCAGGACCGGGCGGAAGCGCTGGCAGTCGGGGCGCTGGGCTATCTAAATAAGCCCTTCACCGAGGAGGAGCTCATGGCGATCGTCAGGAGGGTCATCCACTAGTCGTGCCGCGCCCCTCTCAATCGGCCTCGGGCCATGTAGCCCTGATCCTTCCGGCGGCTGGCCTGACGATCAGTGCGTTCGACGAAATGCTTTATAGTCCAAATCCGGCCGCGCTCGAGCGACCGAGCAAAACGGCAGGACCACAATTCTCACATGAAAACAAACGCAGTATTGGACCGGCGAGAGTTCATCAGGATAACGACCGCGGGCCTGGCGATGAGCCTTTCCCCATCATTCGCGCAAGCCCTCCCTTCATCGCCATCTAGAATCAAGGCGGTCGCCTTTGACGGCTTTGCGATCTTCGACCCTCGGCCAACGGTGAACCGGGCCAACGCGCTCTTTCCGGGGCGAGGAACAGAATTGGCGAACGATTGGCGCACCCGCCAATTCGAGTACACCTGGTTGCGCACTGTCGCGGGGCACTATGCCGATTTTGGGCAGGTGACCAAAGAGGCGCTGGCTTATGCCGCGAACAAGCTTGGCATCTCGATTAGCGCCGGCCAGGAGGGGCAGTTGATGGATGGATTCCTGAACCTCAAGGCATGGCCGGATGTCGTTCCCATGCTGACGCTGCTCGAGAGCCGGGGAATGGCTCTCTCGATCCTCGCAAATCTGACACCGCAGATGATGCATTCCTGTGTCGAGAGCTCGGGATTGCAGGGGCATTTCAAGTTCCTCCTCAGCACCGATCAGGTTCAGGCATTCAAGCCCGATCCCCGCGCGTACGCCATGGGGACAACCGCGTTCAAGTTAGACAGGGAAGAAATACTCTTCGTTGCGTCGGCCGGTTGGGATGCCGCCGGATCAAAACTCTTTGGATATCCCACCTATTGGGTGAACAGGCCTGGGCTGCCAGCGGAGGAGCTCGGAGCCACGGCCGATGCGACGTTCGCCAATCTGAACGATGTTGCGTCCTTCATCCAGGACAGAGGTTAACCGGCACATACCAAGGTCTGATAGTATCCACCCACCGCTCGGTGCTAGAGTCACCCAATGAGCAACATTCGCGCTCATGTTTACACCGTAAAAAAAGTAACAATCATGAACAAAATCAAAACAGTGTTTCCGCTAGCCGCATTCCTTATGGCCGCCCTGGCCGCGATCCCGACGCAAGCCACTCCGGCGAGCGCAGTGCGAAATATCGTCCTTGTGCATGGCGCCTTCGCCGACGGGTCTGGATGGAAGGCTGTGTCCGACATCCTGACCGCAGACGGTTACAAGGTCAGCATCGTACAGCCGCCGGAGACGTCGCTGGACGATGATATCGCCGCAACCAACCGTGTGTTGGAGATGCAGGATGGCCCTGCGGTGCTCGTTGGCCACAGCTACGGCGGCGCGATCATAACCGGCGCCGGAAACAACGCCCATGTGAAGAGCCTCGTCTATGTCGCGGCATTCCAGCCGGACACCGGCGAGAGCATCGCGTCATTGGGTGGCGGCAAACCCCCGGCTGGCGCCCCGCTGAAGGCCTCGGCGGACGGGTTCCTGTACATCGATCCTGCGGCCTTCCCGGCGGACTTCGCAGCGGACCTTCCCGCGGACGAAGCAGGCGTCATGGCGCGATCACAGGTCTTCCTCGCGGTAAAGGCCGCTACCGCGGTCGCCACATCCCCAGCTTGGAAGACCAAGCCCAGTTTTGCTGTGGTTGCGACGCTCGACCGGGCGATAAATCCGGAGCTGGAACGGTGGATGTATAAGCGCTCCGGCTCCGAGGTGATCGAGCTGCCTTCGAGCCACGCCGTCTACCTTTCCCATCCCGCCCAGGTTGCGGCTCTGATTGAAAAGGCGGCGCAATAGATCGCCCTCGTGGCTATCCGCCGATAAAATAACCCATGAAACTTAAATGGACATTCGTTGCGGGCCTTCTTTGCGCGGCTGCCGCTCTGGCCCAAATGGTAATGGCAATGGACAAGGGCGCTAGCCTCAGCCCGTCGCAGTTCACCCAGGACATGGACGCCAGCATGAAGCTGATGGACCATGAAATGTCAGCTGCACCGATGGACGGGAACGCCGACCACGATTTCGCGGCGATGATGATGCCTCACCACCAGGGGGCGATCGACATGGCCAAGGCCGAGCTCAGCCACGGCAGGGATCCGACGATGAGGCGCCTGGCCGAGGAAATCATTGCAGACCAGAAGTCGGAGATCGACCTGATGAACCTGTGGATGAGAGAGCACGCCGAGACGGGGAAGGAGATCTGCCGAGGATGAAGGCCCCCTTTCTACTTCTCTTCATCGTGGCGACTGGCGCGGCAGCCAGGGCAGGCGATCGTGTCTATACGGCCGAACAGACCTCCAACACGGTGTCTGTCATCGATCCGGCGACCAACCAGTACCTCGGATCAATTTTCCTCGGGGAAGACGTCCCCGTAGCCGTCAGCCCGCTGTATCGCGGCGAACTGCTGGTTCACGGATTGGGATTCTCACCTGATCACAAGACCCTCGATGTGATCTCCATCGGATCCAACTCGGTCACCCTGATTGACACCGAAACCAACACCGTGAAAGGGAAGGTTCATGTCGGGCGCTCGCCCCATGAGGGATTCTTTACGACGGACGGAAAGGAGCTGTGGATCGCGGTGCGCGGCGAGAATTACGTCAGCGTCATCGACCCGGTAAAAATGAAGGAGATTCGCAGGATCGAGACCGCCGATGGACCGGGCATGGTATTGTTTCGCCCGGACGGAAAATACGCCTTTGTGCCGTCCAGCTTCACGCCCGAGATGGACGTCATTGATACCGGCACCTACCAAGTCGTGGCACGGGTGCCGCAGGCGAGCCCCTTTTCGCCAAATCTAGCCGTGGACCAGGACGAGGTGTGGTTCACTCTGAAAGATTCCGGCAAGGCTCAGGTCTTCAGCGCTCATCCTCCTTTCGAGAAACTGGCTACCTTCGAAACGGGCCCGATTACGAACCATGTCACCTTCGTAGATAACGCGAATGGACGTTTCGCCTACGTTACCGTCGGCGGGAAAGACGAGGTTCGTGCCTTTACCCGCGATGCAGGCGCCTCGGACCGGCTGGTCGCAACGGTCAAGTGCGGCGACCTTCCGCATGGAATCTGGGGTTCAGGCGATGGCAACCGCGTGTATGTCGGCTTGGAGAATGGAGATGCGGTCCAGTCCATTGACACCCTGACCAACCAGATAATCGCCACGATTCCCGTCGGCCAATTGCCGCAGGCCTTGGTCTACGTGCCCAACGCGACCCTAGACGACAAGGGAACGGCCAACCTCAAGCCACTGGGCCGCGCCAATGAGGTCCTAACCGTTGATCTGGTGCCTCCCGAGAATGCGAAATCTCTCGCGCACGCCAGCGTCGCTATCAATTCGCTCGGGCTGATCGACAATCTGCAGATCGCGGCGACCGGCTTGGAGCCGCGAAAGAAATACCGGCTGCTCCTCGTGGGAGGACCTGAGCCAGTAGGCCTGGTTGTGCTGACGGGCGGGATCGGAGGCGTGGCGATAGTCCAAACTTTCGGGCCCCTGAAGAAGGTTGTGACCGGGGATGCTGCCGTCCCCGCGATGAAGTTGGAACTTCGCTCGGGCGAGAAGGGAGACGGGCCCCTGATCCTCTGCCAACGGGAGCCATCGCCTTCAAAGACATGAAGGCCGATCCGAAAAGCGGCGTCATCAGTTTTGCCAGTCCCTGGTCGGTCAATGACACGGCAACGCGGATCGAAGCGGAGCTGGGCGCCAGGAAGATCAAGCTGTTTGCCCGTATCGACCAGGCGGCCGAGGCGGCCGCCTTTGGCTTGGTGCTGAGGCCAACGGTCCTGCTCCTGTTCGGCGATCCGAGAAAGGGAACGCCCCTGATGGACGCTTACCCTACCCTGGCGTTGGATTTGCCCCTGAAGGCGCTGATCTGGGAATCCGATCCAGGAAAAACCTCGGTTGGCCTCACTTCACCCGAGTTCCTTCAAAGGCGGCATGGCCTTCCGATGGCGCCCTTTGCCGAAGTGATCCAATTGTTCGGGAATTTGCTCGGTGAATGAAGCAAACGATCTCCATGAATGCCCAAATCACCGACATTGCGGCAATCAAGACGCATTACCGCACCGCAAAGGTCGATGGCCTCGAGATATTCTATCGCGAGGCCGGACGGGCGACAGATCCAACGATCCTCTTTCTCCACGGGTTCCCGACCTCCTCCTATATGTTTCGCGATTTGATTCCACTGTTGGCGGACCGGTTCCATGTTGTGGCTCCCGACTATCCGGGTTTTGGCTACAGCAGCTCACCGAGCGTCACGGAGTTCGAATACACCTTCGATCACCTCGCCGATGTCATGGAGCATTTCACCGACGCCATCGGGCTCGGCAGATTCGCACTCTATGCGCAGGACTTTGGCGGCCCAGTGGGATTTCGCCTCGCGGCCCGGCGCCCGGACAGCGTGAGCGCCCTCATCGTCCAGAACGCCAACGCCTACACGGAAGGCGTCACCCCCGAGTTGCATGACATACTTGTCCGGCTGGCCACCGAACGGACACCCCAGATGCGGGCGATGGCCGCCAAGCTGTTCGAGCTACCGTACACCAAGCGGCAGATGCTGGAGGGCGTGGAAGACCCGTCCTTGGTCAATCCGGATTCATGGCAACACGCCCAGTGGGGCATGGATCGGCCCGGCAACAAGGAGGTTCAATACGTGCTGCACGCCAACTACGCCTCCAACTTCGACCGCTATGGGGAGTGGCATGCCTACTTCCGCAAATATCAGCCGCCAGCGCTGGTCCTCTGGGGCGAGGGCGATTTCGTTTTCGGAGTAGCAGGAGCCGAGGCTTACCGGAAGGACCTTAAGTCAATCGAAGTAAAAATATTGAACGGGGCGGCCCACTTCGCACTGGAGACTCACTCCCGGGAAATAGCGGAGCACATCATTCGGTTCCAAAGCCCCGTGCACGGCTGAACGCAGCCATGAACAACAATCAAGAATGGCCCATCGTACTTGGCACATCAGGCATCCTGGTACCGGGCCGATGGCTTCGGCTGCGCGCGGTCATTTGGGCGATCTTTCTCTCGGCATGTGTACTGGGTCTCTTCGTCTTGACGCAGTATCTCGGCGGATGGCTGCACCTGCCGCCGAATTCGTCCTACTACATCGTGCTGGGAATTCCTCTCCTGGCGCTGGTCGGCTACGGGCTCCTCGTCGCCGCGGCGGAGGGAAGGAGACCCGTCGAGGTGCTGCCGCATCGCGGGACGATCGCCGAGATCACTATGGGAGCCCTCATTGGCTTCCTTCTGCTGAGCGCAATCACGGCGATACTCTGGAGCTTGGGCCTATACAAGGTTCAGGCGAACCACTGGCGGCGCGTCTTCGATAGCTTTGTGTTCAACAGCTACCTGTCCGGCATGATGGAGGAGCTGATGTTCCGAGGGATACTCCTTCGCCTCCTTGGGCGTGCATTTGGCCTCGCATGGGGCCTTGTGCTTTCATCGGTGCTCTTCGGCCTCGCCCACCTCACCCACGGCGACTGGCTTGCCGTGGTGGGGATAACCATAAACGCCGGCTTCACCATGGGACTCCTCTACATCGCGACCGGCAGCATTTGGATGTCGATCGGGCTGCACACGGCCTGGGATTTCACAGAGGTTTCGCTCCTTGGCGTAAACAGCCACAATGGCCTGCTCCTGAGCACGCCCGTCGCCGGCAAGCCCGAGTTGCTGACCGGCGGCCAATTCGGCCCGGATGTGTCCGTCCTTTCCCTTCTTATCGGAGTTCTCTTGTCGGCGGCCATCGTGTTCGTCTGGAAAATGGGCCTCTTCCGAAAGACACAACCGTTCGAAACCCACGAAGTCAGCTGAGGTATAGGCGTTCCAAAAATGAAAAAAATAATTCCGGCTTCATTTTTCGGAATGATCCTTGGCCTTGTGGGCCTTGGAAATGTCTGGCGCGTAGGCGCGAAGATGTGGGGCCTGCCCCATGTGGTGGGCGAGATGATAATGGCCGTCGCCGTATTCATTTGGATACTGTTGGTCGTGTCCTACATTGCCAAATGGATCATGGCTCCGGACGAGGCCCGCGCCGAATTGGCCCATCCCGTTCTCTGCTGTTTTGTGGGCCTAGCCCCGGTTTCCACCGCCCTCATTGCGCTCGCCGTCGCTCCCTACAACGCCGGCATCGCGATCGCCCTTTTCTGGATTGGCTCCCTGGGACAATTGGCTTTTGCCCTGTTCCGAACTGGACAGCTGTGGAAGGGCGGGCGCGACCCGAATACAACGACGCCCGTTCTCTACCTGCCGACCGTGGCTGGAAGTTTCGTCAGTTCAATTGCCGCCACCGCCTTCAACCATCCTGAGCTGGCCCAGCTGTTCTTTGGAGCCGGCCTCTTCTCCTGGCTGGCGATCGAGTCCATCGTTCTACACCGGCTCTATATCCAGGAATCCCTTCCCAAGCCGCTGCGGCCGACCCTAGGAATCCAGCTGGCACCCTCGGTGGTTGGTTGCGCTGCCTACCTTGGCCTCACCACGGGGAAACCGGACCTGTTTGCCCACATGCTTCTTGGCTATGGGCTGATGCAGGGACTGATGCTCATTCGCCTGCAGGGTTGGCTGCGGGAGCAGCCGTATAGCGCGGCCTATTGGGCGTTCACCTTCGGTGTCACAGCTCTCGCCTATTCCTGCATGCGGTTTGTGGACAGGGGCATGTCAGGACTTTACGTGCCGCTTGCAGAAGGATCGTTCGTCATCGCAAACCTCGTGGTTGGATGGATCTTCATCCGGTCGATCGTCCTGCTCCTCAAGGGCAGCCTTATCCCGCCCGCACTCCAGGCCCCCAAACCTTCCACAGCCTGAGCGCTCCATCTCTGGCTATGAGAGCCGTATGTTTTCCGAAGGAGGGGTAACTAAAAGAAACTAAATAGGACGCGCCAAACTGGCTCACTCGGTCCTGCTCGACAGCGTCCATTTAGTTACCCCGGGGTCATTTCTCCGCCGCAAGACTGCCCTAATTTCACGCCGGCCTTCCGAGCGAATTTGATCAGAGTCCGAAGGCTGATGGCTCTGCCCGAGCGCTCCCGCAAAGCGGGTTCCGCCTGCTCTCTATTGATCCTACACAGCGGCCAAAGCTGCGATACACGAGCCCGCGTAATATTCTCTCTCCTAGCCACTTCTGCACACGATTCCACCCTGCCCTCTCTCAATTGCTTGGCCCAGGAGTGAACTTTAAGAACTACCAACCAAGGGTCCTCGACGTTGCCAATCAACAAGCGTTTCCCCGACAGTATCGCCCTCGCTTTTCCTTCCGAATTCCTTCCTTTTTCGAAGGGCATCGAGACCTGCAAGATTTTGTCTCGGATCCCTCCTTGGGCAGCCATTTGACATCAAAGATTTACAAAACACCAAGAGATGCCGAGAAAACATGGTGTCCGCCTGACTCTCTGGCGATTCGTCGGTTTTCGCGAAACGGTGTGCTAGAACAATTCAGACGCGGGCTTCAACGGTTTAAGATCCCGTCGCCCGTCACGATGAACGCCCACCAGGAGATAAATCGCAGATGTTAGCGAATGGGCGGCCCCGACAAGCGTGTAACGATCCTCATAGCAGCGTCTTGCTCTGAGCCGCATCGCGGCCTGTTCATTATGAGTAAGGCCGACCCATTTCTTGAGTAGTCGAGCACATCCTTGTGACGTCCCTTCGTCAGCAAGACCGGCACCGACGTTCACAAGGTCCTTCCAAATCGCGACTCCAGTCGAAACAAGCACAGGTGTGCCGGCCGATAACGCGTCGGCAACGGAATTGCTGCTGATTTCGTACGAAGAGGGCCTCAGGAAAACCTCTGACGCGTGGAGCACTCCCCACCTTTCGCTCTCCGTCAGCGCTCCGGTCCAATAGACACAATGGCCAACGCCGCATTGATTGGCGGAATGCTCAACGACAACTCGAATTGCTTGATCTGCAGAACCCGCAATTACCAATCGCATCGTTTGGCTGTTCCAAATTCCCCTTTCGGAGAGCCAACCAATGGCTCCAGCCAAAGCGCGCACGCCCTTAGCAGGGTCTTGGTCGGCAAAAAACGTGAAGAGCCTTTTCCCGCGAAGCTCGGAATGCGCCGAAAGGAAGATCTCAGAGGCACCATCGACCAAAGGCTGCGAAATCCCGGATGACCCGGAGCGCACAACGAATTCATGGCAATCGTATATCCAAAATGCCTGCCGGGCTCTATTCCGCTCGTCGTCACACAGGAAAAATACCGCATGCGCGTCGCGCAAAACCGGATATACGCCCCACGGCCAGTAAAGCCACCTCAAGAGATGCCTGATCGGTCGATAAGTCTTAAACCATGGGTCCAGCATCCCGTGTGCAAATACGAAATAGGGAACGGTTGAATCGCGAAGGGCCCACCACGTTCCTAAGGCGCAATAATCCCAGATCCCGTGAACGATGACACAATCGTAGGCGCCAGCGTGTTCCTTCATCCAGCGGACAAATTTGGCGTTGTAGCCGTAAGAACCCTGGTCGTTCTGGAGACCGTAAATGGGAATGCCCAATCGTTCTAACCTTTTCCCGATTGTGTGGCCGAGGGTGACGATCTCGATGGCGTGGCCAAATTTAAACTGGGCCGTCGAAAGCTCACATACGGCTTCAATCGATCGACCGGCGTCCGAATCAACCGGGCGCAATACGTGAAGGATTCGTAGAGACATCGCCTTGATGGGCCGCTGCGCAAGTGGGACAAAGTGTGTAAACCTGAGCGACGTCGTCATGGAACTCCGACGCCTTGCGCCAACCGCCTTCATTGACGCCGATCGCGCCACACCCCGGGCAAACTGACAATAGGCGCTCCAGCATTGCGAGCCGCCGCCGGTGCGCTTCCAGGGTCCTCTTGTATACGGAGACGGCGGCCACGATCAAACAGTAGGTAAATACGCGAACCCCGGCGTTCTCGAAAAGGATCCAGTTATGGGAAAAACGGTGACCTGTGCCGTAGTCCGCCAAGGCCCATAACGCCGGACAGATTACGGCGGTCGCCAGCCCAGCCCTCAAACCCAGCTGCCAACGAGCATAAACGACGATCAATAGATAGAGCGGTCCCACGCTCAATTCATACGTGAACCAATCGATGGCGAAAACGGCACAGAGCAAGACAACGAGACTCACGTAACGGCGAATGGAATCTGGAACCCTCATGAAAAGCGTGCTGGCAGAGGAATGAAGTTGGTGGATAAGACGCACGGAGGATCAAGAAGAAGCGCTTTCCCTCTCAAAATCCTCGATGGCATCATTGCAGGTTTGAACCAATCCATTCACCATTTGCTCCGCGGCAAACGGCGAAAATGCCGCGGCGTTAAAAGCTCGGTTTTCACGGCACCCTCCGTCAATGAACCATTGCTGACAAACAACTTCGGCAATCTGCGAAATGTCGGAAGACCCTTTGAAACCGTAAGTGTACCCTGCCGACATGTTCTCGGCGAACCGAAGGACGGGGCTCTGACTGTGAAAGATCATCAGCAAGGGACGGCTAGCCAAGACGTACGAAAAGAATTTTGACGCGCTGTAAGTCGGGTCGTTTGAGCCCACCGCAACGAGCGCATCGGCGTTTTTCAAATAATATAGTGAATCGAAATAGGGCACCCGGTACCGATGCTCTTGGACGAACCCTTCGATGCCCTCTGCCTTCGCGACGGGAAGAGCCCAGTCGCGGCCCAACGGAGGCGGAGCGTAGTCCGTCCCGACGAAATGAATCCGCATATTTGCCGCCTGGCTTGGATGTGTCTCCCTGTATCGCTTGAACGCCCGAAACAGAATTTTCAAGGCGACGGACATATCCGGCCCGCATCGCCCGACGTAGACCTGGTGAAAGAGCCCATCGGAGAAATCAATGACTGGCTTAGCAGGGGTGTGCGTTCCAAGGCGCTCGAAGTCCATCATTGCCGCTCCAAAGGGCAGCACCTTCACCTTGCGCGTGAGAAACCAAGGGTAGTTGTTGGCAAGCATGCTTCCGTAGGAGTCCGACACAGCGACGACCCCTGAGGATCCCCTCAGCGCCACGGGTTCAATCCTCGCCGCCTGCCATTGGCTAAGCGCGAATTTGATCCGCCCCCCAGGCGGAGTCACACCGGTAATCTGATAGTAGTCGTTGATCCACGGATCTTGGTAGTCCAATACGTAGGGCAACCCGAATTTCCGGCGCCATCGAGGACCCAATTGGAAGGCGCTGAATTGCGTCGTGCTTATCAGCGCAAGATCAAAGTGCTCCTTTCGCAAGAGCCGCTCCCCTGCCTTGGTCATGGCCCGCCCGCAGCGCAGCCACAGGTTTCCAATCCCGGCCCAACGCGTGAATCGCGAGGGTACGCCGTTCACCCGAATCACACGAATATCCGCTGGATAGGTTTCGGTGAGCTTGGGTTCAATTACTCCCCCCTCAATCGACTCCGGGGCGATCGCCAGGACCGTAGGCTCCCATCCGTGCGAGCGGAGATAGGGCAATGCCATCCGAACTCTCTGCATGTCAGGAGCATTTATCGGCGGAAAATGCGGAGAAATAATGAGCAGCTTCTTCATTAGGCGCCGATTTCAGGGAGTACCGCAAATATGCCGTTCATCACCTCGATTCGGCAAGGCTGCGTATTCGCCGAAGGCGTCCTTCCGCTCCCGTAACCGTCTTACGGCATCATCCAAAGAGCCTGTGCCAGCCACCCAATTGAGCCGCTCAGCCTTTTTCGCCGATTTCTACGCCTATCCCGGCGCATCCGCGGCATTCGTCGTTTTCGCATTTGCCAGTAATCCCCACCGTTAGCCTTCCGTAGGCTTCTCGTGCTGGCCATGCCGGTGAATGTTTATGCCGCATTCAAATTAGACTGTTTTCAAAGATCGTGCCCTCGAGCTGAATTATTCCTTGGTGCGGTTGCCGCTGCAGCTCATGTTGATCGTCAGTGCGTATTCGCGTGCAATCTGGCATGCACAAGAACCTCGGCATCAGTTTCTTATTGCGTCAGGCCGGAAAAGGAGTATACGATGTATACATGACTACCAGTCAGCGCATTTTTCAGACTGCAAAGGCACAGTTTGAAAGCGGCGGGCTAGCCGGTCTGTCTCTGCGGAGCGTCGCAAGAACAGTGGGCGTAACACCCATGGCCATTTATCGGCACTATCCAGGCAAGGATGCTCTTTTGGAGGCGCTTATGCGGGACGGGCTCGCCGTGTGGGAGAACCGCGTGGGTGCGATCACCGCCCGCGATCCGCTGGAGTGGCTGGAAGAGTTGTGCGATGAATTCTTGGCGTTTGCCCTGACCGATCCGCGGGGTTACGAAGCTGCGTTCCTGCTGCCTGCCTCCGGGGCTCGGCGGTACCCTGAGGACTTCGCGGCGGGACGCTCGCCAGTCATGTCGATGGTCTATAAGCGAATCGAGCAAGCCAGGGCCGCCGGACGCATAGGCGAGGCGCCTGCCGCCGAAATAGGGCTCGCTGTCGCGGCGTTGGCCCAAGGCCTCGTTTCGCTTTATCGGGCGGACCGATTTTCCGGAGAATCGCAGTTTCGCGCCGCCTACCTCACGGCGACGCGGCACTGCCTTCGCTCCTTCCTTAAAAACTCGCCTCCATGATCGCTTTCTTCTGTGCCCTGCTTAGCGGCGCCTTGTTCTATTACTCGCAGGGCCAGGCGAACGCTTGGGCGCTCGCCTGGTTTGCTCCTGTGCCGCTGCTCTGGCTGGCCTATAGCAAAACACCTGCGTGGAAGGTGCTTCTCGCCGCCTTTGCAGGATTTTGCTCAGGTCAACTCTACCTTGCTCAGTGCTACGGCGGCAAATTGCCGCTCTGGGTTCTCGCGCCGACACCCTTGGCGTCGAGCGTCCTGTTTACTGCGGCTGTCCTCTTCACGCGTACGGCCTGGCATAGGTTGCCTCCGCTCGGAGCTCTCGCCGCCTTTCCGGCTGCTTGGACCGCCTCCGAATTCGCCATTGGCCATTTCTCACCTCACGGGAGCTTCGGATCTCTCGCGTACAGCCAGGTATCCTTTCCCGCTGCCATCCAGGTTGCCTCGCTCTTCGGTCTTTATGCGGTAACTTTTCTCCTCTGCCTATTCGCAAATTCCGTGGCATTGCTCGCGCGCGGGGCTCGCTTTGCCGCAGCCGTTGGCGCCTCCGCCTGTGCCACGGCATTCGCCTTCGGCCTCGCCCGGCTTTTCCTGGCGCAAGGCCCGACGGTGCCGGTCGCGGCGCTAGCTAATCCCGATAGTTGGCGGAGTGAAAACCGCGACGGCACCCCAACTTCTGCCGCAGCGGCAGCGGCTGGCTACGCCTCGGCGTCAAAGGAGCTCGCAAGCCGCGGCGTGCGCATCGTCGTAATCCCGGAAGGAGCGATATCCCTGCAGCCTCAACACGAGAAAGCCATCCTCGCCCCGTTAGCAGCGGTCTCAAGTACAGAAGGCATTCTAATAATTATCGGAACCTTTGAGCCGGCTCCACCGCGCAACCGCGCATTCGCATTCTCGCCGGACGGTTTGGTGCATATATACTCCAAGCGCCACCTCTTGCGCCCCTTTGAAACCGGAGCACCCGGCGAAGAACCGGGGATCATCGGCTCGGGTTACGGAATGGCAATTTGCAAGGATCTCGATTTCCCGCGCTCCGTCCGAGCCGATACGCGGGCGGGCGTCCGACTCCTGCTCGTCCCTGCCAACGATTTCGGTACCGACGGATGGATCCACGCGAGAATGGCAGTTATGCGCGGTATAGAAAATGGCTGTGCCGTCCTCCGGAGCGCGTTCAACGGCCTCGAAACAGCCTCAGACGCCGAAGGCCGTCTGCTTGCAAGCGCAAGTACGGATCACGCAGGCATGACGACGACCGTAGCAGAATTGCCCCTGGGTCGGGGCCTCACACTTTACAACCGAATCGGCGATACATTCCCGTGGTCCAGCGTTGCCGCCACGCTATTCCTTTTGCTGATCATGAAAGGGAACCGAAGGATCATTCCCGGACCTTCGGACTCGATCGCGTAAAAACAATCGACGCTTTGCGACCTGCCGACGCCAACGCGTCGCAATGCCCGGGCCGGCGGCGCCCTTTTAGGTAGCTTGGGCCAAGCAATTGACGGACGTGGGCCGGCTGTTGGCCACCAACCATTCTAGCGACCATGCCGATACGGCGCATAGCTGGTGAATAGTTCATTGCTCGGAAGGCGGTTTATTTCAATTCGCTCTCTTTCTTGGCTAACGCAACCGCGCCTCATGGAATGGTTGTAGCCCATGAAGGCCAAATCGATTGGCTCGGCTCGATCCCAGCCCGGGGGCAGCCATTCTGCTACCCCAAGAAGGTATCAGATATTCCCTCCAGCCATGCTGAGGCTGTCCTCCGAGCGATCCGAGGCTAGGCCAACTCCGCAGCCGATCGTGCGTGGTTTCTTAAACGATCCCGATGCGAGCCGCGGGGCTCGCCTCCGCATACGTTCCTAATCGTCCTCGATTTCAGGCGGCTTGATGGCGGTGAGCAGGACATCGAGCTCGGCCTGGTTCGGGTTGCGCATGGAGCGGATGGTCACGATCGCTTCGCCGGCGGGGAGCATAACCCTAGTCGGTGCGTCGACGGTAAGGCCCAGGATCGCGGCCGCCAGCGGGGAATTGTGCGGTAGGCATTCGATCCCTGATCCGTGATCTCTCGCCGTCTCGCCGTGCGTGGTCACGAGGAACGTGAAGCGGTCCTTCCGCTTCGACTGCACGTCCTGCTTCTCGACCGTGACAACGTGGCCGAGTTGCAGAGTGTCCGTCGGCTTGGTGAGCCAAGTGGCCGGGTCGACCTCTATGAAGGCGTTGCGGGCCACAAAGCGGTCGAGCGCGGTCATCTTCCGGTCGACGGCCCGGATGGCATCCTTGGCCGCCTTGAACCCGAAGTTCTCGCGCAGGTCGCCCTGGCTGTGCGCCTCGACCTTGTCCTTCACGAGGTCGACCCGCTTGAGTTTGAGCGCCTCGAACTCCTCGGCCAGCACACGGTTGTAGCCCGTCCGCACATAGATCGTCGTGGGCGCCGGGGACGGATGGCGGAAGATGTTCTTTCGACGCAGGGGCATGCTGGGCGTTATGACTGGAGAAAGCACAGGCTCACCGCCAGCCAAGCGCCGGAGCGACGTCGGCAAGAATCGCCTCCATTACATGTACGTTGTAGCTGACGCCCAATTGATTGGGGATTGTAAGCAGGATTGTGTCCGCCTCGGCGATGGCGTCATCTTTCTGGAGTTGTTCGACGAGAACGTCCGGTTCGGCAGCGTAACCCCGGCCGAAGACAGCCCGCGTGCTTGAATCGAGAAAACCAATCTGATCCGTCTGCTGCTCGTCGCTCCCGAAGTAGGCGCGATCTAGGTCGTTTATCAAAGGGAAGATGCTTCGGCTCACGGAAACACGTGCAGGGCGGCTGTGACCCGCTTCGGCCCATGCAGTCCGAAAGGCCCGGATTTGAGCAGCTTGTTGGACATGCAAAGGCTCGCCGGACTCATCGAACTTGAGGGTCGAACTCTGAAGGTTCATGCCAAGCTTCGCAGCCCACACTGCCGTCGCATTGGCGGCCGAACCCCACCAGATCCGCTCTCGCAAACTTGCGGAAAAAGGCTCCAGCCGCAAGAGTCCTGGAGGGTTGGCGAACATCGGACGGGGGTTTGGCTTCGCAAAACCCTTCCCGCTAAGAAGCTCCAGAAACGTCTCGGAATGACGCCGTCCCATGGCCGCATCATCCTCACCTTCGTTGAGCCGATATCCAAAGTGACGCCATCCGTCGATAACCTGCTCGGGAGACCCGCGACTTATCCCCAATTGCAAGCGCGAGCCAGCGATGAGATCGGCGGAGCCTGCGTCTTCAGCCATGTAGTGAGGATTCTCGTACCGCATGTCGATGACCGCGGTTCCGATCTCGATCCTTCGTGTTCTTGCGCCAACCGCCGCGAGCAGCGGAAACGGAGATGACAATTGCCGGGCAAAATGATGAACCCGGAAGTAGGCCCCGTCCATCCCGAGTCGCTCAGCCTCAAAGGCAAGGTCAATCGACTGCAAGAGGACGTCCGCGGCAGACCGCGTCTGCGACTGGGATGAAGGCGTCCAATGGCCGAAGGACAAAAAGCCGATCTTTTTCATTGCCGTAAGTTGTATGCGTCAGGCTTCGATTCGCAAAGCCGGCCTTAACAAATGCCTCGGTGCGCCGCTGAAGCGGTGATGTCTTTTGGTCTCCCGCCAGGCATTCAGCGGCAACTCAGTGGCGGAGCCCATTTAATGAACAATGAGTTATGGAATAAATCCGTCTCCAAATTACTCTTCCTCCTGTTGAGAAATTGGTAATTCTTGCGAAGCGTTGCGGAATCCATTGGGAAGCTGTGAAGGAACTCAGCGATCACGGAACAGAAGCGCTTGTTTCGCTTTAGTTTCCTCACCCATCCTGAAGTTTGCTTGTTCCTTCCCATATGTTCCCATCGAGACAACCTAATGAGGCAGCAATCTCATCCAGCAATTATGAACGAGGCGTTGTGACCCATTTTCCCGAAAATGACATTGGATTCATGGAGTAATTTCTTCCTGGGCGAACTGGGCGCGTCCGCGGCGCTGGCCGGCCTTCTTTTCGTGAGCGTCTCTGTGAACCAGACGAGGATCCTGGCGCTTGGCCGGATGGCGGATCGGGGGCTTGAGGCCCTTGCGATGCTCTTCCTCGTGCTCGTGGTCGCCTCACTGCCCCTCGTCCCGGGACAGCCGCTGCGTCTCCTCGGCGCCGAAATCCTCGCCGCCGGGATTGCCACGATTGTTGCCATCGTCCCCCTGCAGCGCGCCTACCTCGGTTCCACCCAGCCAGCCTATCTCCGGCAGTCTTCGCGAATGGTAGCCATCAATAGAGTGGCGGTGGTGCTTATCGCCGTTGCCGGCGGGGTGCTTGCATGCCGGGGGGATGGAATCGGCCTCTACTTCCTGCCACCGGGGATTCTTCTGACATTCATCGCGTCCGGTGCGAATGCCTGGGTGCTGCTGATCGAAATAAACCGCTAGATGCGCCCCGGCGTTTCGCCCGGACCCGGTTCTCGCAGGTTCCAGCACAGCTATGCTGAAGATTCTCCATCGGTTCTATAGTCGGATTACTCCGCTTTTCGAACGGCATCGCCACATGCAAAATGGCGGGCGACGATGCGCCAAAGTCGATCCGGTTCAGGCTTTGCTCAGGATCTGCGTCCGGAATTTCGGGGCGAGCGCCTCGGACTTTTCCATGAAAGTCGCCATTGCAGCGGCGTCTGGCTTGGGAGGGGGCGTCGTCCGCCCCGCAACGGGCACACCAAGGGCCAGGAAGAGTTCTTCCTGCCCGGCAGGCGAACAGATGCACAACAGGCGCGCCGGCCGGGCCGTCCTGTTCTGAAACTGGTGAGGCGCGTTAGCCGGGATATTGGCGGTCTCGCCGGCCCGCAGGACCGATTTCACGCCGCGAAAGGTGACCTCGATCTCGCCCCCTAGCATGGTGAATGATTCCTCGAAATCGTGCCGATGGGGAGGAGGGCCTCCGCCGGGCGGGACGTGCATGTCGATGAGACAAAAACGGCCGCGGGTGTCCTTGCCCGTTAGGAGGATCGTGTAGGTATCCCCCACGATGCCGATGGAAGGCAATTTCGAGTCCCCATTCGGCCGCGCAAGCGTTAACTTGCGGCGAGGATCATCTGGAGGCACGGTCGAGGGGGTGGCGCTTTTCTTGGGCATTGTTGTTCTCCAACGATTGGTTTCAAAAGGCGGGTGCTAGGGCTGCTTTGTCTGCCAGTACTGTACGGCTTCCTGTGCGAAATCTACGTACCTACGAGGCGGATGCCCCAGAAGTTTAGTCAGCATCTCCACGTCGCCTTCTTCCGCGGCGAAGCCCCGTTCCAAATACCCCTGAAACATCATGCGGAAGTCATAAGCCATCCAGGACGGAGCCTTCTGCCGCATCTGTTCCTCAAACTGGTCCATCGCCTCTCCTGTGTAACGAATTTCCTTGTGCAGCACTTTGCTCCAAATGGAAGCCGCTCCGGTCCCACTCAGGAGCGAAGGCCCATTCAGGTTGTAGGATTTCCCAAAATGGCCGTCCGTCGTGAGCGCGATCGCTGCCGCTTCGGCAATGTCGCGAATATCGACAACCGATATCCCCGGCGTTCCCAAGGGCATCGGATAAATGCCGGGTCCCATGAGCGCATCCTTGAGCGTCAGGTCATTCTGGATGAAGTAGTTCGGGCGAATGATCGTATAGGGGACGTCGAACTGCCGGAGGGCGCTCTCGATGACGACCTTAGAGGCAAAGTGGGGCACGTCCTTGAACTGCTCCGCCTTGAAGACCGAGTGATAAACGACATGCTGGAGCTTGAGCTTCTTGGCCAGGCCGTAGGCGATGAGCCCTTGCGTCAGCTCATCCGCCGAAACACCGTTCAGGAGGTAGAGCTTGTCCACGCCGTCCAGCGCCTTCAGTACGGAGACGGGATCGAGCAAATCACCGACCACGACTTCAATGCCTAGAGGAAACTGCGTGGACGGCCCCATTTTCCGCACAAGGGCGCGCACCTTGGCGTTCCGTTTCGAGAGTTCTTTGATGACCTCGGAACCCACTTTGCCGGTGCCGCCTGTTACAAGAATCTTCATAGAGTTCCTTTGGGTTATCTAGTCGCTCCAATGCGGTAAGTGTTCCCTCACGGGGTGAATTATTTAATATTACTTGAGTAAAGATAATATCCGGTCATTCGCAAGGGCGATTGTCATTTTAGGTTCAAGAGGCCTGAATGGTGACCGTGGGAAACCGAAAGCCAGTAAAGCGCAAACCCGGCCGGCCGCGGGGCGCGTCGGCCGTTGCCCACGACCGCATCCTAGACGCGGTCTACGAGCTGCTCCAGACCCAGTCGGTTCGCAATCTGCAGATCCAAGAGGTCTGCCGCAAGGCCGGTGTCAGCAAACCAACGATCTACAAGTGGTGGCCTACCAAGGCGGCCATGGTGATGGCCATGTTCGAACAGCGAATGGTCCGACGCCTACCTTCAATTGAGGGCCTAAGTGCTGAGCAACTCATCCGAGTCGCTGTGCCAGGGCTCATCCGGCTTTTCAATGGACCCTTCGGCAAGGTCGCCGCCGAGATGATCGCCGCGGGCCAGAGCGAGCCGGCTTTGCTCCGAGAATTCCGCGACCGGTACGTGCTCAAACGCCGCAAGGTTGCCGTGAAGGCTCTTGAAGACGCCTATGCGTCCGGAGAGATGAAGCGCTCCGTCGACCCCGAACTCCTCCTCGACCTCATCTTTGGACCGATCTACTTCCGTCTCCTCGTGAAACATCAGCCCCTGGATCAGGTGTTCGGCAAAGACCTATTGGACTACGTGCTTCGTCCTGCGGTCACTTGTTGACTTGGACGGCGATCACAACGCGCCATCTATTCGCAAGGCACCCCACGAAAACAACCCACACAACCCATCTGTCCATGTTCCTGAGGTTGCTCCGGTTTGACGGGCACGCGTTGGGCTATTGCCTGAACAGCAAGTCCCGATCCCGAGCTTCTCGTTGTCAATTCCGCGGCACGTCTCGCCAGAGCCTACCTTACGAAAACGCAGCAGCCAACAAAATATCCGATCCGGCGGGTAACCCAGAACTCGGCCCGGAAACGGTGTTTGGTAATTTGTCTCATATTGCCCGTTGGGCCTCCGCGGAATTCTGGCAGGTGAGCACGTGCACACCGCGTCTGTAATGGATAATGGAGAGGATATTTAGACCTATGTCTTTCCGTGGATCCGGGACAATTCGAACGACTGTGCCAATCCCCGCTGCATTGCACGCGTCCATTATTTTCGTAATATCTGCCACACAATCCAGCTCCATTGATTCCAAGCTGCTGAGATCGGCCAAGAACGTAAAACCTTGGCGCATTTGAGGAAGCAGATTCAGCACCTCCTCATGGACCGCCTTCACCACTGCGGCAGTTACGCGACCTCGATACCGTACCTCAATAAGATTACGGGAAATGTCCGCTTGAATAAGGTAGCCGGAGGTTGCGTCCATCTGTGTAGATTCGTCCATTCGGGAAATCTTTAGCATGTAGTCGGCTTCAGAAAATGAAACATTGCTTCTGGCGCAATGCTGCCAACCGCGTGCGATCAATTGCTTATTTTACGGTCATCACGCCACGCATTCCCGCCTGGAAGTGTCCAGGGAAAGAGCAGAGGTAAATATAGTTTCCCGGAACGGTAGGCGCAGTGAACGTGACCTCCCCGTTCTGCCTCGCACCGAGTAGGCCAATCGACGCGATCACGTCACCCGCAAGCGCTTTGGGCTCATAGTCTTCGTCCTTGGCATTGGCGGCCGCCGAAGAATACGCGGCACCGTCTTTGCCGGCCTTAAGGAGGATCCAATTGTGACCCATGACCGATTTGGGAAGTGTGCCAACGTTGCTTAGCGAGACGTAGACCACTTCGCCGGGTTTCACCGTGAAACTCGTTATGTTGAACTTCATGGAGTCATTCCCGGAGAGTTCGATCGAGGTTTTGGCCACCTGGGCGTCCAATGACGCGGCGCATAATAGCGAGAAGGCGAGACCGAGAGAGAATTCTTTTATTTTCATAGTAGTATTCAGTTAAGTGATGAAGGCGTCTAGAACATGATCCACGCCTCAAAATATAGCGTGTTATTGGCCGAAGCGTTTTGGGCTGTGCCGTCGAAATGGCTGTAGACGATGTACTGCACGGAGAATTTGACATTGCTCTTGGACCAAAACGCCGGACCTCCGTCCTTGTTGAACGGCATATAGTTCAATTCGAAGATATAGCCGTTGCTGTCAGCTGAGCCGGATGTACTTCCGCCATACAGGAGCGGATCGAGGCTGCCGTTCACGTTGAATATCTGAGCCGCGGCTCCGTAGGTCTTGTCGTAGAGGTAGTCGACAGTGATCTTCTCGTTGAGCAGGGTATCGGTGGAATTGCTTGTGGCGCCGAGGGGCTGGCTGGCCCTCCAGTCGTCATGCTCGTAGATCGCCGACGCCATAACCGTGACATCGCTGCTTAAGCTTGAATATTGGTACTGAGAATCGATGCCGGCGTCCGCAGTTTGATCCTCGCCTGCGCTGCTGTCTCGTCCCGGATAGGTATTGGCCACCATGCCGAAAGTGCCCAACTCCCAGGTTGAAGAATCGGTGGATTTCTCGACCGCGAGGCGCCAATATGGCGCCAGGCTCGCGATCTGGGCCTCGCCGGTTGGATCCACTCCAACAGCCCGCTGGAACTGGGGGCCGAGGGTGCGGTAGGCGCCGACGTCCAGGTAGACCGTGTTCGCCACCATAGCGTAGGCCCCAAGGCCTGCTACTTGGGCTGCAAACGCACCGGTGATCATCGGCGAGGCGGCAGGGGTCGGGGCCAGTCCCGAACCGCTGAATGGGAATCCCCATGCAGGCGTGGAATTCCATGGATCCTGCATCGTGGGGTTGTTGTTGAGATAGGCGCCGTACACGACGCTCTTTCCACCCCACGTTCCCGTGTCGGCGAACCGAAGCTCGGTGTTGTCCCAAGACCACGCCTTTCCGACACCGTCGTAGGTCGTCTGCGAGAAGATCCCAAATTTGTCGGCGATTGCCCCGCCCTCTGTGCCGAACAAGTCTGTCGCGTACGGCCCAAACAGGCGGCCGGCGTAAAAGATGCTCGCCTGGGTGAGCGCGAAATTGTTGTTCGGAGCAAACCCCGGCGCGGCGCCCCCCGCCTGGCCTGACTGCGTCTGGGTGAACGACGGCTGCAGCATAATCGCGATCGGCGGCAAGGAAAAGCTGCCTGCGGCGAGGGTGTACCCGCTCAGTTTGAACTGCCTCCCAAACTCGTTAAGTAGCGGGTACTCTGTATGGCACGCGATGCACTGCATGTTCAGCTGGCGTGCAAAGCTCGGAAGTCCCTGGCAGCTTAGGGCGCCCGATAAGAAACCCATCGCTCCAACCAACGAAACCCTCGCGAGATGCCTGTTAGATGATTTCAACATTAAAATCATAGCAGCTTCAGTCCCCCACCGCATCGCAGATTCTGTGGATTGCTGCGCATCTCTTGCTTCGCTTTTTTGGATGCTCGAACCATTCCAAATAAAAGGCGTCCTCCACACCTGCATCTTAGCGATCGCAAAGGACATGGGAAATGGGGTGAACACCTGTGGCGTGCGAAAGACCGCAGGCGCTTGCGGCAATTCTCTGCACGCGGCTCCCCATCGCCGACAAGGTCCCGACGCTCGCGGAGGTGGACGCTTTAATGGAAAGAGGATCGGCGGCAAAGGCGCACCGCTGAGGCCGCCCCGGCCAATCGCCCGTGACCGTCAAGCCCTGAGATTGAATTCCTTCCTTTCTCGAAGGGCATCGAGACCCGCAACAATTTCTCTCGGATCCCTCCTTGGGAAGCCATTTCGTCAGTGTGACAATGTGCTAACCACCAGGTCATGGGCACGTGAAAGGGGCATAATTGGGTGACACTCCAATGAAACAGGCGCGTCATCATGGACGAGAAGGAAACGGTAGAGGGGAAGGTAGGACACGGGGCTGAGTGACCGAAGCATGCGGCGTCCGCTACGAAGATGCAACCAACGGAATTGGGACGGAAGTCGTCGACGGCGTTCCCATTCCTTTTGCAGGAGCTGAGCTGATGCTCAGAACGAAGCAGAGCCCGCGCGAAAAGCACTCAATCGACCGGAACTTCCTGCAGCAGCTAATTCGCACCCGAAAAACGCCGTGATGTCGCCACGGAAGTTCCCTTTGGCCTTGGAGGGGGCTTGGTGAATAACTCTTCGGCGACATGTGCGGCGCGGCGGTGCATCGTACCATTTCCCGCCGGAATGTGCTGCGGAATGGCGAACGCCTTTTCCTATTTCGCATTCCAGATCGCCATCGTGTCGGGCGACCCCTGGCTTCGGACGTTGTTGTCGCTCAATATTCCCTCAGTAGCCGCAATCATCTCCGTTCTCGGGAAAACCAGGATCTCGCTGAACTTCTCGGCGAACTCAATCGTGACGAAATCTTCCCTGGAGTCCCTCATCACCGTAACGAGATGGCCGAGGTTCTTGATTGGAATCTCGTTCACCGCCTTGACCACTGAAAACGTGGGTTCGGTGTAGCCCCTCGCTAGGGGATGGGGAAAAAACGGGGAGGGAACGAAGACCAGCTGTTCACCTGGAAACGCCGGCTTTTCTTCCCGGCGCTTCAATAGCGGACTGCCCCGAATGCCGAGGTAAGATATCATCTGCGCGGTCTTGGCTAGCTGTGAGAACATCTGGATGGTGGCGGTCGAAAAAACCATCGGACCAAGGATGAAATAGGCGGGAAGATCACCCTTGAGGTCAGGGATCAACAGCGCGCGGTCAATCTCTGGAGTAAAGAAAATCTGGAGCGCGACCCTTCCCCGCTTCACGAAGGTCAGCGTCTCCCGGATGCCTCCCAGCCGCTGATATTCATATGCGAAATTAACCCGATGGGTGAGGCCGAAATGCACCATCCCCTGGTCGTCAACCTCTTCACCAGAGACCCCCGTAATGATATCCCAGTCACGAAACGTGTTCACCTCTTGCTTGGATTGGATAGAGGTGACGACCATCCCGTGTTCACCTGGGCCGGCCCCGAGAAATGCGCGCAACGCAGGGTTTTCGAAGGGTTGAGTTTGGTCGTAGAGCATAGATTTCCGCTTCCTTACGCCCGTCTTCACCTCGTCGAGAAATCTTAGGATCACCTCCGATGGGATCACGAAACTAAAGATTTGGCCTTCATCCTGGCGGCTGCAGGTTATCCCGAACACGCTGCCGGCCGCGGATGCGGCCGGCCCTCCGCTCATCCATGGGTCGAGCCGGGTATTGAGCCGTATCATCAGTTGGAGGTAGTTGCTGGTGTAATACTCGAAGTTTAGAGCCGCCATTGAAGGGCTCAGTTGGTTTATACTGTTGTAGTTTTCCGACAGGCCGTAGACCGAGACCGTTTCCCCAGAATTCGGGACGGAAGGCATGAACTCCACAGGGGGATGGTTCGCGAAGAAGTTGTCGTCAGACAGCTTGAGCACGGCCAGGTCCAAGGTCGTGTCGAGGGCCACGATCTGGGCCACGATCTTGGAGCCCGAAGCACCCCGGACCTCAATATCCGATGCGTAGTTCACGAGATGGGCGCTGGTGAGGATTCGATTCCCCGCGATCACGGCTCCCGACCCGTGCTCTTCCCTCGGAGGCGATTTCGTCCAGGGTTTGGTGAAGTCCGGTTCGCTCAGTGTAGCGGAGACCATTACGGTCGAGTCCAGCAAGGGATCATGCCGCTCCGAATTCGCCCGGGACGCCGGTGCCGAGGTTCCGGATGGTGGGGATTCAATTTCTGGAGTGCTGGGGCTCTTCGCGATCGACGCCACATCCTCCAGCGGGATCATCTTGGTGGCCGCGCCCTGCTTTATCAGAATCTTGGTCGAGGACTGTATAAGAATGATGCCATCAACCTCGGTTCCGTCCTTGAGGATGATCGTGTCGCCGCGGACGAAGGGAAGCGCGTACACGAGGAGGGCGCCGACCGTGGGGAGCCAGCGGGATTTCATGGGGTCCGGTTCCACTCGGCCATCGTGTCGGCACTGCCTTGGCTTCGAATTCCGTTGTTGGCCATAATTGCTTCGGTCGAAGCGACCAGTTCCTGCTGCCGGAAGACGAACTTCTCGACGTGCTGGTCCGCAAATTCAATCACGACAAATTTCTGCTTCGAGTCCCGAAGGAGGGCGACCAGATGAAGAAGATTCCTGACAGGAGTGCCATTCACCACCTTGACCACCCGTAACGCGGGATCCCGGTACCCCACGGTCAGCGCGCTGGCAAGGAACGGGCAGAGAACCACCACATCCTCGCCGGGGAAGGCCGGCTTGTCTCCCAGGCGCGTGAGAAGGGGGCTATCGTGTTTTTCCAGCCACTCGGTGGTTGCAGGCAGGCTCGCCGTCAAGGCTACCAACTGAAGGGAAGCCCGGGAAAAGACCAGCGGACCCAGGATGAAGTACGACGGATAGGAACCCTCCAGGTCCGCGAAAAGGACGGGGAGGTCGGTAGCAATCGGCAGCTGGACGGATTCGGCTCGGCCCCCCCGGATGACGGTAACGGGCACGAAGGCACCATCGCCCAAACCCTGGTAGAGGTAGGTCATGGACACCTGCAGATCATCCCGCAGTTTGACCATGCCTTGGTTGTCGACCGGGACCTCGCCAATCCGCGTCACCACGTCCCATCGCTTGATCGGGTAGGCGGAATCGTCGAGGGCCGGCTTGATCACAACCACACCCTGCACGCCGGGATCGAGGTGAAGAAAACGCCGCAGGGCCGGATTTTCCGTGGACTGGTAAGCGTCGGCACTCATGGGTCGTCCGCGGTAGGCGCCGCCCGCAGCGACCCGCTTCAGCATGAGGTCGATCTCCTCGTTCGGGATGATGTAGCCGATGTTCTGCGCACCACTGAGGAAGCTGCAAGCCAATCCAATGACCTTGTCGCCCACCATAGCGGGGCCGCCGCTGTTGCCGTGATTGATCGCGGCATCGATCTGCATTCGAAGGCCGAAGTGGGTTCCGCCGTAGGAGGAAAAATCGATCCTCGAAACGATTCCCTTTGTGATGGAGAGGCTTTCGCCCCCGGTCGGATAGCCGTAGACCAAAACGGAGTCCCTGATGCGGGGGAGACCAACCGCCCGCATGAGCGGTGGATGGGTCGCGAAAAACGACTCGTCGTCCAGCTTCAACACCGCGAGGTCGATTCCTTGAGACACGGTTTCCACCTTCGCCGAGATGCGGTCGCCCGCTTGGCTACCCTGTATCTGGAGATTGGTGACATACTGGACCAAGTGGGCATTGGTCAGGATCCGGTTGCCCTCGATGACGAGACCCGACCCGCTGATCTCCAAGGGGTCTAGCTTGGTCCACGGCTTCATGACGTCAGGACCCCTGCGGGTGCCGAATACCTTCACCACCGAGTTGCCGATTGCGTCGATCTGGGCGCCGCTGGCGGCCTGCGAGGGCAAACCCGGCATGCTCGGCGCGTCCTCGGCAAATAACCTTCCAAGGCCGCTGACCCAGATTACGGAGGCTAACAAGAAAATCCGAGCACGGAACAGAGTCATCGACGGCGGAAATTCATGTCAGGGGCTTATGAAACAAAAGGAGACCTCAAATGTAGAGGCCAAATGCTGCAAAATGACGGCGTTTAGGGGGGAAGGTGAGTCGGTCCTCGCTTCAATCCGCTCCATACTGGTCTTCTGAAACGGGACCGTGGATCTCAATAATGCACTGAGGCTCCCTTAGGAACTTCATGTGCGTCCGCGCTTCCAAGCGGTCTCTCCTGAACGATTGCCGAAACCGTTTTCAAAACCGCCGTCTCCTCATTGTCACAATTTGAAACCAGGCCGCCAAGTCTTGCATTCCGTCGCGGTCGTCCAGGGCCAAGCTGTGTTTGCGATCCCCGCCCATCTGGCTATCGGCCTCTCGACCGCATCGCCCGGCTCGCTTGATGCCGGGCTGAATTTCGTCGGGCCCCAGGACTTCTGCGCCCCGACCCGGAATGTTTCTGCCCAGAAGTCGCTGGATGCGCCAGCAACTGTCCTTTCCAAGATCCTACTCATCGCCATCACGACCTCGAGCCCATCTTTCTCCGGCTTGACGATGTCGGTAATCACTAGATCCGCATTCGCGTGCATAAACAGCTCCATCCGTTCCTCTCCATTGCACGCTTCGCTTACGGAATGGCCAAATTGGTTAGGTACTAGATGCAAGACACTCCGCGCAGAGTACCATCGTCGATGAGAAGGATTCGCGCCATGATTAGTGGGTTAGCTGAGGCGCGAGAGCCGCATGGACCGCGACTCCCATCGAGTGGATGCTTGTTGGTTTCATCAAAACTTGAAGTATGCCCGCCGCATCAATTTGGTCTGACCGGAGTGCCATACTGTAACCGGTCATTAGAATGACGGGCAAATCGGGCCGGATATGTCTGAGCTGAGTGGCAAGGAATATGCCCGTCATCCCGGGCATCGTCTGATCCGTCAGCACAAGATCAAATCGCTGTGGATCAGCGCGCACAACGGCGAGCGCTTCTGCGGGCTTCGTCGCGCATTCAACCTGGTAACCGAGCGTGGTTAGCGTTTTCTGGCCAAGCTGGGCAAGCAGCTCTTCGTCGTCTATGAACAGAATTCGCTCACCGTTGCCGATCGGAACCGGTTCTCCATCGGATCCAACCTCGGCTACCTCGCCTGCTTGCTCGGGAAAGTACAGGTGAAAAACTGTGCCTTCACCAAGATGGCTGTAGACGGTGACCGCCCCATCGTGAGATTCCATAATGCCGTGCACAACCGACAGTCCCAAACCCGTGCCTTCGCCGGGAGGCTTAGTTGTGAAGAATGGCTCAAAAATCCGTCGCAGGGTCGCTTGATCCATTCCGCTACCGGTGTCACTGACGGACACGCGCGCATAAAGGCCGGGCCTCAGCCGCGGCTGCGTGGCGGCTTGCGCCACGTCGATTGGACACCTCTCCAACTTTATTTCAAGACGCCCGGGCCTTCCCTTCATCGCATGGCAGGCATTGGTCCCGAGGTTCATAAGGATTTGATGGATCTGGGTCGCGTCCGCGAGCACCGTGGGCGCATTTGTCGCTAGCGAAATGTTGAACTCGATTGTCGAAGGTATGCTCGCTCGCAATAGCTTGATGGTCTCGGCCACGACAGGACGCAGTTGGATCAGTCTCCGCTCCACTCGTTCCTGCCGACTGAAGGTGAGAATCTGCCGCACAAGGTCGGCGGCGCGACTCGCCGCCTGTAAAACTGAATCAAGGTATCTGCGAACCTGGTCATTTCCGGTCAAGATCATCTGGGACAGTTCGGTATAGCCGTTGATTGCTGCGAGGGTGTTGTTGAAGTCGTGGGCGATCCCGCCCGCCAGAGTGCCAATGGCTTCCATCTTCTGCGTCTGGCGCAGCTGCTCCTCCAAATTGCGATATTTTGTGACATCCTCGGCCACGCCAACCCAGCGCCTGATCGCGCCGGCGGCATCACGAACCGGAAAGGCGCGGTCACGAATGCAGCGCTCGGTTCCATCTGGCCTGATAATTCGGTATTCCTCATCGTACGTGCCCTGAGTCCTCTTGATCTCCAGGGCGCGGATCACGCGATCCCGATCACCGGGACGAATCGCATCGAGCCACATGTGGGGCTTCTCGTAGGCGCTCTGGCAAGTGATGCCCCATATTCTTTCATAGGCTGGACTAATGTATAGTTTCTTAGCTTCTTCCGGATCGGCGATCCAAAAAACCTCATCAATATACTCGGCCAGCTCACGAAACCGCGTTTCACTTTCGCGTAGCGCATCTATGGCGCGTTTGCGATCCGTAATGTCGCGGATAATCCTCGATACACCGACTACGTTGCCATCGGAATCCTTGATCGGGGAAATCGTGACGGCCACGTCGATGCGTTGGCCGTCCTTTCGGATCCTGACGGTCTCGAATCGTGGCGTGATATCGCCTCCGGCAACGCGATTCATTTTCTCGTCCTCTTCTACATAGCGATCCGGCGGAAAGAGTATTTTTAGGGGTCGACCGATGATCTCCGACGCCGTATAGCCGAACATTTGTTCCGCAGCTAAGTTCCAACTTAAGATATGGCCATCCAATGTCTTGCTGATGATTGCATCGCCCGAATCCTCGACAATGGCCGCCAAGGTTCTGATGTTCTCGTCCTTACTCTTGGTCATAGTGATGTCGTGGGCCATGACGATGACGCCAACCACTTGTCCATTTTGGTTGCAGACCGGTACCTTGTCCGTGCTGACCCAGAGTTTTTTGCCATCGCGGCCAACCAACTGCTCAATGATTCCAAGTTTAGAGACACCCGAACAGATGACCTCCATGTCATCCTCATGATATTTGGACGAATCCTCCGGATAGGTTTCGATCGATGGCCTTCCCTCGATCTCCTCGACAGACTTTCCGGCGGCGTCTGCCGCTCGTTTATTGATCCGAAGAATGACGTCTTTCGTGTCCTTGAACCAGATCATGGCCGGTATTAGGTCAAATAGCACCCGCAGTTCGACCTGCTGCCGCCGAAGCGTTTCCGTTGCATGTTTCCGCTCGGAGATGTCCTGAAGGGCCCCGTAAACGCGCCGGATGCAACCTTTGGCATCCCTTTCGGCCTCGCCACTGACGCGTACCCAAATGCGCCGGCCTTTGGCGGTTATAATCTCCGACTCGAAGTCAAAGGGTGTTCCGTCTCTGACGCAGGCCCCAAACGTCGCTTGAACGGATTCGCGGAATTCAGAGGCGTAGAACTTGATACCTTCCTCGATCGTCGGAGTGAATCCCGGCGGAAGCTCATGGATGGCACATGTCTCGTCCGACCACGTCAGCCGTAGGTCCGGCAAATTCACTGCCCATGCACCCAATTGGCCTAATCTCCCGGCCGACGCAAGCCACGCTGCGTAGGCGCGGCGGCGGGCAAAATCCTTCTCGGCCTCAACGAGCGCCAAAACAACAACGACCAGAGCAAGGACGCTGCCGCCGACTATAATTTCCCTAGTCGTCATGCTGCTGTGCTTCGCCTCAGATTCACGCTGCTCTAGGAGGTTCTGCTCAGCGATTTCCATCTCTCCCACTAGCATGCGGATACGATCATGAAGCCGCTTCCCCAATCCGGTGGCCGTCGCCGCCTGCGCTGCCGCGAATCCCCGGTTCCGTCGGATTTCAATCTCTTCGGCCAATCGTGTCATTCGCTCATGGACGAGCGGCGCCAGGGCGTCTAACCGGCGCTCTTGCTCGGCATTAAACGCCATAAATTTGTGCAGAGCCATGATATCTCCATCGATGTCGCGCCGCGCCTCATAGTAGGGCGCCAGATAAGTCTCATCGCCTACTAAGGCATAGCCGCGCTGGGCAGTCTCGGCGTCGGTTACATGCGATAGGACAAAACGTAAAGTTGATATCGTCTCCGTTGTATACCTCGACCACCCCTCCACTTGATCGAGGCGAGTCACGCTGAGATAGGAAACAACGCCGATCGTTCCCAAGCAGACTAGGGCAAACGAAAAAGCTGCTCGCACTTTCCGCTCCGCATTGAGTCCGCGCGGCTTGAATTCGTCGAAGGAAAAAGGGTTCATGAGGAAGTCCATCAGTCTGTGGCTCACATATGCGACTGAACTGCCTTGTCGTGAAGTCGGGGCGAAGCTGCCCGTTTGTATTCTCGGCCGAATCCAGTGTCCCTCACTCCACCGCGAATCGCCAACCGACTTATTCGCTTTGAGTTACGCTTTGGATGGCGAGTTGAGAGCTAAATGGAGTTGAAAATGATGGACCTTTGCCATCCTTCTATCCTACCCATTGTGATGCCTAAAAAGGATATTAGGCGGGTTGAGGCGTCCCCGCTATAGGGTCTTTGCCTACCTGAAAGCGCGGCCCAGGCTCAGTCCACGTCCTTGGGAGAGCGATCGTAGGATCCTAGGTTCCATACCGTCGATCCTACCGAAGTGTGTGCGCCTTCGACCCGTTCCGATTTCATACATATTGTGTACCATCCATTGGTGGCTAGGAGATCACCGCCGCCAGCGCCGACGGAAGTTCGACCACATGATCGTCCTCGTTAAAATGGCCATGGCCGTGCTCGATGATGATTTTGGGACCGAGCGTGGCGCGAAAAACGGCCTTCGCACGGTCAACCCCAATGTAGGGATCATTGTCGGAAAGGATCACGGTGCAGTTCCCTGCCGCTTTTTTCACCTTCGCCGGATCCAGGCCCTTGCTGAACCATGGATCTAACGCCGGGTCGCCGCCGGTTTCCGTATCGGCATCCTCTGGCGACATCCCGGTGGGAAAGATCCCCGCCACCAGCACCGTTTTTGCCACCGACTTCCCGGCGGCTCCCACGGTTTCGAGATAGCGCAGCACTCCCTGACAGCCCAGACTGTGGCCGATCAGGGTGGTCCCATCGTCCGGCTCGCCGATCAATTTCGCGATGAAGTCGATCCATTCGGAAATCACGGGGCGGTCGGCATGAGGCATGAGAGGCAGCGAGACCAGGTACCCTCTTTCTTCCAACTCGCCTTGCAGCCACGGCAGCCACGCCTCATTCGGGTTGCTCAGATAACCGTGGATAATGAAAGCACGCCTGAGCATCACGGGGCGGAACTGCCGGCCTCTGGCGCTTGAGCACCCAGCGGAACAACTGGGCCGTCTTAAGCCGCTGGCCCGGCCCGGAATCCGATCGCGGCATGCTGGCCGTCGCAGAAGGGTTTGTTCTGCGACGCGCCGCAGCGGCACAGGGTCACGCGGTTGCGCACCTCGTATTTGAAACCATCGGCGCCGATCACTTGGACGCCGCCGCGGAGCCAGACCGGGCCGGAGCAATGTTTGGCCGGATCCTCGGTCAGGGCGATCGAAGGATTATATTTTGGCTCCGCCGGTTTGCCGGTGGCGTTGTCCCACGCCACCAGCCGCCCCGAGGGACAGTCACAAGCCTCCTGCACGAAGTCTTTGCGCGCCGCCGAGTCGTCCGTTCGGTTCACGAGATTCCACACCTGCCCCTTGGGGTCGCAGAAGCGCGCAAAAGCGCATAGGCTCTCCGCATCCGTCAACGACATCGTCGGGCCTTCGATCAGCTTGGCCTGGTCCCGGTAGGGTGCGCGGGAGGCGGTTTCGGTGCCGTCGAACGCGGCCTTCGCATGGGTGCCGTCACAAAAAGGCTTTTGCGCGCTCCGGCCGCAGCGGCAAAGCGCGTAATTCGCCTTGGGTGGATATTCCGGTCCCGGGGTCCACTTCACCGAATCACCCTCCCGATTGGTGCCGATGGTTTCCGTCAGCAGCGGCAGGCTGCCGGAGACGAGATAGGGGCCGTTTTCCGCAATCTGCACCTTGGCCGCCGCGGTAATGGGTTTATTCATGGAAGAAATCGGATTAGGGCAATTTCCCAAGTGCTATTGGATTTTAGTCCTTAGGGCCAGAGTGCCCTGAATTCGGTCGTAAATTCAAGTCTTCGTTCGGCGCCATAGCATCTTATCCGCCGCCCGCGGTGCAGCAAGCGTCCCGTTGACTCGCCGCCGATGCAATTCATGCGGCCCCTGTGCCCAAGGTGAAAGCCCCCAGAACTCGCACCGCCTTCTCAACCCACCCGTTTCGTTCGATCCCAACCCGGGCAGCCACTTACCTACAATGAGTTAAGACCCCTTGAGCGTCTACCAAAGGCCGCCCGGCCCATTTCTGGGCCACAGGCCCGGGGCCGCGCGTGTCACGCCACAGGCAGCAGCGCGCGAAACCCTGCTTCCACGAAATGATGGTCGGTCGTCAATGCCTCGGTGAGACGCAATTCTCGCATCACCACAAAACTTGTGCAGTCCGTAAACGAGTAACGGTGGTCGGCATATTTCCGGAAGAATGTCTTCGCGGTTTCGAACCGGCCCACTCCGATCCATTCCACGCGTATGCGAGCCGACTGCTCGACTAGGTCAAACACGCGTAGTGCAACGGCCGCTCCGCCGCGCGCTTTGGCCAGGTTGACGGCCTCGGCAATGAGGTAGTCTGTCGCGACAATCAACCTGCCCGCGTTCAAAATCCGGGCGACGGCGTCGCGTGCAGCAGCGTGGTTGGCGTCGTTCTTGTCAACAAACGCATAAAGCGCGGATGTGTCGGCCAACACGTCACGCGTGGCCATATAGCAAATGGTCGATGTCCTTGTTGGTCATCTTGCCACCCGGGCCCTCGACCGCAAACCTGTCGAGATTGAGCAGCGGATCATCCGGCGACAACGGTAGGCGTTCGCTTTGAGGGGCAGGTCCCAGCTGGGCGACCGGACGACCGGCCCGTGCAATTGTGATGCGTTCACCCTTTTCGGCGCGCATGACCAAGCGGGAGAGGTTGCTTTTGGCCGCGTGGATATTGAAAGACACTTGAGGCATGGAATCAAAGTTAGCTAAGCACTTGGGCTAAGCAAGCAAATCTGGGGATTTCGTCCGTAATGTCGGGGAAGCCCAATGATTGCAGACGACGCGCCAGTACCAGGATTCACCTGGAGCCTGTCAATCACTTGGTCGCTGGTTCGACCCTATTCGCCAAATCAGCAATAGCACTGATTGCTGCCTTCAATTCGGGGCCAAGGAACGTGATTGTTGACACGCCTCTAACCAACTTCTTCACAAATCGCGCCGGCTAAGGTCAACAGCGACGCTGACAACCGGCACAGCCGACCAGGCCGACTGTTCAAAAAATAAGGATCGATTTCCTTCCTAAGGCG
>Ga0302304_10000322_pt1 | contig 30107 bp, 31 predicted proteins | sample III_Palsa_E2_2_FD_198769 | JGI IMG/M metagenome (GOLD analysis project Ga0302304, IMG submission 198769) | Peat permafrost microbial communities from Stordalen Mire near Abisko, Sweden - III_Palsa_E2_2 | ecosystem: Environmental > Terrestrial > Soil > Palsa > Peat permafrost | place: Sweden...
GCTACCGTTGGTTCGGACCTGGGACAAGACCACAGTCTTCTATCAGCCTGTAGGGGTAGCCGCCCTGATTACGGCCTGGAACGCGAATGCGCTGTTCATTTCAGTCAAGCTTGCCTCCGCGATTGCTGCGGGTTGCTCGGTGGTCATCAAGCCCAGCGAAATAAGTTCACTGCAGACGCAGGTATTGCTCGAGTGTCTGCACAAGGCCAGACTCCCGAGTGGCGTTTTCAACGTGGTCATTGGTCGTGGAGACGTCGTCGGGGCCGAACTCGTTCGAAATCCAGATGTCGCGAAGATTTCCTTCACAGGCTCGGCCGCCGTTGGTGAAAAGATCATGCGCGACGGTGCCGCGACGATGAAGCGTGTCACGCTCGAGTTGGGTGGCAAGTCACCCAACATATTGCTTAACGATGTCGAGCTCGACAAAGCAATCCCAAACGCCCTCGGCATCGCGTTCATGAACAGCGGCCAAGCCTGCGCAGCAGGGACACGGTTACTCGTGCCTAAGAGTCGCCTCGACGACGTCAAGAAAGCTATTTTGGACGCCATGCCGGCCTTTGCAGTGGGTGACCCCGCCGACAAAAAGACTGCCGTAGGCCCCATGGTTTCGAAGAAACAATATGAACAAGTGCAGGCTTACATCCGCACTGGCATCTCAGAAGGTGCGGACGTTCTCGTCGGAGGCGAGGGCCATCCACAAGGTTTCGAGATGGGTCACTTCGTGAAACCAACGGTGTTTGTGAATGTAACGAACGAAATGACCATTGCTCAGGAAGAGATTTTCGGTCCCGTTCTGTGCGTCATTCCCTATGAAAACGACGAGGATGCCGTCGAAATTGCTAACGACTCGCGCTATGGACTCCACGGCTTCGTAAGCGGAACGGATCTACAGCGCGCACGTCGTGTGGCCTCCCAGATTCTCGCCGGTCGCGTAGTGATCAACGGCATGCGCGATGACCAACAGGCACCATGGGGCGGATTCAAGCATTCCGGTGTTGGCCGCGAATTTGGCACATTCGGGATCGAGGCGTTTCTCGAATCACGGGCCATCCTTGAGTAACACGACATCGCTGTTTGAGCGAACCGCATAAGCATGTCCATTATGAGCAAGCACACCACACTCTCCCTTCTTGAAGCTGCGGATCGCCTCGCCATCCGCGAACTCGTCGAGGCCTATGCACACTGCGCGGATCGTCGTGATGCAAAAGGTCAGATGTCTCTCTTTACGCCAGACACCCACTTTGTGGTCTATATGAACGCAAAGGATCCCACGCCATCAATGGAACTTCACTCGCGCGAATCACTCGCTCCGGTCTTTGCGGACCTCAACAAGTATGACGCGACGACTCACTTCGTCGGACAAAGCACCATCTTCACGCTGACCGCTGATCATGCTACCGGTGAGACCTATTGCCTTGCGCATCACGTGACGGTCGAGGGTGAGAAGCACCGGTTGATGGTCGCGTCTCTTCGCTACGCTGACACGTTCGTGAAAGCAGATGATCAGTGGCTGTTTGCGGAGCGCAAGCTCTTTGTCGATTGGGTGGATGAGCGCCCACTGTCATGACTACCACAAATCGGACAGCTTCGATGTTTGCGATTCAACGCGAGTCAGGAGTGTAAATGGCGGCTCCAACGGTGGGTCAGATGCGCGTTGTCATTGTAGGCGCAACGGGAATGGTGGGTGGCTATGTACTTCGTTACGCGCTCGAGCACCCCGACGTAGGCCATGTGACGTCGATCGCACGTAGAAAAGTCGGCATCAAGCACCCTAAGCTCGAAGAAGTTCTTCATCAAAACTTCGCAGACTGCATCGATCTGGCACCGGTGTTATCGGATCAGGACGCAGCGATCTTTTGCATGGGTGCCTATTCCGGTGCCGTATCGGACTCGGAACTCCGCGCCATCACGGTGGAATACACAATCGAATTCGCGCGGGCTCTTTGCGAGAACAGCCCTGACGCAGCGTTTGCATTTTTAAGTGGGAGCGGCGCGGACCCAACGGGACAAAGCCGCATTCCCTTCGCTCGTTACAAGGGGCAAGCAGAGAGCGCCCTGCATGCGGCAGGTTTTCGCCATGTCTACCTTTTCCGCCCCGCTTACATCTATCCCGTGAAGCCGCGAACGGAACCTAATTTCAGCTACCGTCTATTGCGCACAATCTACCCGGCGTTCCGGATACTGTTTCCCAACCAAGTGATTCGGGTCGACGATCTCGCCCGAACCATGGTGGACGTGACCGTTCAGGCAACGGCGGCTGGGGCGCCTAAAGGACTAATTTTCGAGAACCGCGACATCCGTGCGTTGCTTCATCTGTTGCCGGCGGCGTCAATCAGCGTGTAGTAGATTTGACGCAGCAGACACTCCCTCGCCTCATCGGGGTGATTGGAAAGATACTGGGGGACGGTGCGGACTATGCTGCGTATCGCGTGATTCCCGGCGGTCAGGAAATGACCACGCAGAACATGAAGGTGACTGAGTAATTTGTCGTGGCACCTAGTGCCACATCAATCTAACTAAACAGGACTCGCATCGAGGAACGAAATGACTGACCTCGTGCCCATTCCAATTATCCTTTTCGAGCACCTTGCGCGAGCGGGCCTCGACGTTCAGGCGATTCTTCGTCGAGCAAACCTTCCCTCTGCCCGCTTCAATGTCCCCAAACCAGAGGGCACCACGGCGGAGTTCTTTGCTCTTTGGCATGCCGTTGAACAGAGCGGCGCGGATGACGACCTTGGGCTACGCCTTGGTGTTGAAGCGCTCACCGATGAAGAAAACGTCGCGACGCTCGCCGCGCTGCACTCGACCACGCTTGGGGACGCTCTAGAGAGGCTCGCCCGTTACAAGCGCCTCGTGTGTCCCGAAAAAGTCTGGGGCGACATCGTGCATGGTGAAGCCCAACTGCGCTTTGAGTGGACCCTCGCCAATGAAGCTCCCCCGGCGTTACTGACGGACTTGATCTTCGCTGGCGTCGTGAATCTCGCCCGTCAAGGAACCGGAACACTTGTGACGCCGCAGCGCATCGAATTGACCAGGCGTCGCGCAAATGAGGCGGTGCTTCGTAAACATTTCGGTTGCGAGGTCAGATTCAACGCGCCACATGATCTATTGATCTTCGACGAGACCGCGCTTTCGCTGCCCATGGTTCATCGAAATGCCCAGCTTCTGGCGGTCCTTTTGCCGGGACTAGAGTTGGCACTTCCGAAAAACAACACGGCACGAACGCTCGTTGACGATGTGCGCAAAGTTCTCAGCGAAATGATCAACGGAGATCGTCCTGCCATCTCCAAAGTCGCCAAGTCTCTGGGAATGAGTGTGCGCACATTGCAACGCCGTCTCGGTGAGCTCGGCACAAGCTACCAGGATCTTCTCGACAACGTCCGACATCAATGGGCGCAACGCTTACTTAAGACAAAAGACCTCGGGATAGGAGAAGTCGCGTTTTTGCTTGGCTTTGAAGAGGTCAATTCTTTCGCGCGCGCCTTTCAGGATTGGGAAGGCACCACGCCCGCGAAGTGGCGAACGCAAACATCAAGAGAACACGTCGGATAGAAAACGTCCATGACGAGCCGCATCGAATGCGCCCGCTTCGATCGCCAGGGATTCGATTCGGTGAATGGATAACCGTTCTCTAAGATGTCTCGCCCTTCCCAAGAGACATCTCAGATGCAGCAACTCGATTCCACCGTCTTTGATTACATCGCCCATTGCCGGTACTCCAAAGCCCTCTCGCCTCACACCGTGCGGGCCTACTCGCAAGACCTCGCCGATTTCTCCTCTTTTATTACCCAAGAAAGAAAAGTCAGCGCCGCCACCAGCTCTGACGTCGAGCAATACCTTCAAGGACTCAGCCGCCGTGGACTCAGCCCGGCAACTGCTAAGCGCCGCCTAGGGTGCCTCAAGGTGTTCTTCCGGTGGCTCACTTCATCCAATACTATTTCGGACAACCCGCTTCAACAGTTCAAGTTGACCATCAAACAGGCTCGCCGCCTTCCCAGAGCTATCACGAGGAAAGAGCTCCGAGAGCTTGTTCGGGTTGCATCCGACCCAACTGCGATGGCCACTAGTAACGCCACAGACCTCGGCATCCTCCTGATGGCAACCACAGGCCTGCGTGTTGCCGAACTCGTTTCCCTGCGTCTCTGTGATATTGACACTCTAGATGGCCAAGTTCGCGTACGAGGAAAGGGAAACCGTGAGCGCACCGTCTTTGTGACTAATTCCACTCTGCTTGGAAAGCTAAAGGCACACGCCACGAAACGTCTCAAGGCTTCGAGCATGGATGGGCATCTGTTCGTCAACCGGCGGGGAGCGCCTCTGACCACCGCCGCCTTCCGGGCGCATGTACGGAAGACTTGCGACGCCTCCAAGGTCAAGCGTCGAGTCACCCCCCATATGCTCCGACACACAGCCGCGACCCTGCTCCTGGAAGAAGGAGTCGACATTCGCATCGTCCAGCGCCTGCTTGGCCACCAGAGCATCTCCACCACGGAAATCTATACCCACGTGTCCGACATGACACTTCGAAGGGCACTCGTTCGGGCTGACTTGGTCAAACTCATCCACTAAACGCTGATAACTAGGAATTATCAGCGATGGGTGAGAAGCATTGAGCGCATTCGACTTTGGACTTGATAGCGGCGCCACCTACGCAAAAGACGATTACGACGACGTCAATGCTGAGTTCTTCAACGACATCTTGCGAAGCAAGACTTGGGCGGCGCTACCCGCTGGGTGGCATAACCCTAAAAGCACCGCCGCAGAGAGCTTTTCGCTGCAGCAACCGAGCTTCAACGATGGTTTGCAATATGCGCTCGACGAAGGCTATGCCCTTGGTGACCTCAAGGAGGCCATCCTAAATGTCCTCGGTCATTGGGAGGCGCGCCCACTGGCTTGGAGCGAGCTGACGATTTGTCCGTCGGTATCTACAGCCAACTTGGTTGTACTGAGTGCACTAAAAGCGCGCGGATATCGCCATATCTGCTTTGAGAGCCCAGCCTATTTCGCAACGCCAGTTCAAGCCGATTTGCTGGGCTTCGAAGTTGAGAGAGTTACGGGAAAACGTGACGGCGGCTTTGAAATTCCAGTGGAGGCGTTCGTAAAGTCATTTCCCGGCACACGCAAGGTGCTGTGGTTGACCCAGCCACGCTTTGGGATTGGTACCAATCAAGACCTGGGTAAGCTACGGGAGCTAGCATCGTTCCTGGGCAGAGATGACGTCATCGTCTTCGATGAAGCGGCTGAGCAAATGTTTCCAAGTGTTCTGTCAGCATTAGGACTGGTTCCTTGCACTGTCCTTCGTACGCGTGGACTGATGAAGGGCATTGGGCTCAATGGCATGCGAGTGGCAGCCATTGTTCATCCGGATAACTGGCGGTCCGATATGGAGCAAATGCTTGAACCTTGCGGCGCGTCTCTTGACCGTTTCAGCCTGAAAAACTTCGCAACCTTTGCAGATTCACCTGCCTTGTTGCCATCGCTTCTTGAGGCAGCAAATGGGCAAGCACAGCGCCTACGAAAGAGCGTTGAGCTGGCTACGGTGGGCACGTGGGCCAAACCGACCCCCCTCGTCAATGGCTACATCGGTTCGGTGATACTAAACTTGGGCAGTCTGCCAGGCGACTTCAATGCAAAGAGACATGCGTTTTTGCAGTACTGCCGAACCGAGCGCATGCCTGTCGTACTCCGCGCCAGCATTGGCTTCCCACACGACGATGCATGGGAAGCTATCCGTATGAATTACTTCACGCCCGACGAGAACATCGAGCTCTCTACCAAAATTCTTGTCAGTGCTTATGAATGCCTTTCTGAGCGTCTTGCTCGCTAGAGAGCAACTCTACAAGCACCTTCCTAGCCTTCTGAAAGACTGAGACGTTCATGCTCAACTGAAGGTCAAAAAGGAAGGACTTCGGTAGAAGTGTCTTTATGCTGAATTGGTACTCTGCACCCTTTGATGGCGCAAGACCCATGGATATAGCAAATACATCGGTCTTTGCTCGAACGGTCCCTCCATTGCCTTCTTGCTCCATGAGGTCCGGCATCTTCGACAAACTCAGCTTGGTTTTCGTGGATAGGAATAGAGCTATGAAACCTGCCAAGACAGAGTGGCCTTCAATGAAGATAGCGAGATCGACTGGTGAATTTCTTGGGCGAACCGATGCCACTTTGACGTTAGATAGACCAACTTCGACGAACCAGTTCCGAAAATACTGTTCGTCAACAGGGCCTTCGGCCGCGACGTGAAGAATCTCGGTGTTGGAAAGGACCTTGCACCACTCATCAACGGTTTCAAGAAAGGAAGCCGCCTGCCTAGCCAAAATCCAATGCACACCAGCAATCTCCCGGTAGAGGCCTGTGGCCTCCGCCTTGCCCTCTAGGAAACTAAGCATTTCGAAGTTCCTGGAGTGAAGTATGAGCAATGGATATACCGGCAACCGATCTCGCTCAAACAATTCAATCAGGAACTGGGCAAAAGACGAGAGCTGGGCTCCGAAGCTTGCCTGGACTGTGGTGTCGCCTTTCCAGTTTGTCAGGTCTAGCGCGGACTCCAGTGCATCCGCATCCGCTTCCAAGTCTTCGGTCTCAAAATTTCGATACCGAAGGTACTCAACGGGGCTGAGTTCGCTCATCGACGCAATTTGGTCCAGGGCGGCCCAATGATGCTTAAGCATTTCGCCGTCGGGGGTTCTCACCACCAGAGCGCAGTTCTCAAACTCGCTCCTGAGCAGACCAAAGTTTCCAAAAATCATTCGGGCATCAATGCTCATCGACCTCCAGGCAGTGTCGATGAGGAGGCTGCTTTCGATGATGCGATTGGACGTTTCGCAGTCGAAGAAAGAAGTTTTCTCAAGGTGACTACTCTTGATGATGATGTCTTTGAAGTCGCACCGCTCGAATACGCATTCCTTAAACACGCAATCACTGATGCCAGTATCTGGAAACCGGCACCTGATAAATTCGCAACCTTCAAATGAGTTGGTAATGAAGGAGGCGTGCCCTAAATCGCAATTTTCGAAAACAACGCCTGTGACACGGCAATCCTTCCAGTCACATCTGGTGAGGTCGATGTTTTTGAACTCCGCATCATGGATGCGGCTTTCCACAAAGTTGCCTGAAAACTGCTGCCAGGGCGCGAACATGCCAGTCAGACGCAGGCGCCTGACGTCATTGCCAACTCTAGGAATGTCTCGGATCAATCCCCCAGGAATGCTGGTAATCCCTTGATCATCAACGTATACGCAAAGCTCACCCATCGCTGATAATTCCTAGTTATCGTCCCTTGGGAGATTCTGTTGCCGATGCCAAGCCAACGCAAGCAGATGCTCGCGTCATACGGAACTTGAGGGAACGTCGCCTTTTTTCGGCAATCCCTAGCCTACTCCGATTCAGTACCCAGTCCTGGCGCGCTGCGATTTTTTGTCTGTAAATAACGGCAGCTATGAGCACTCCCATCACGAAAGGCCTACTGACCTCCTCCTGTCCCGAACCCTCAAGGGAGAAATATTTCACGACAGGGGATTCACAAGAGGGCCATGGATGCCCATTTCTTCAAACAACCTTCCAGTTCGCCACCGCGTCGCATACTTGTTTCCACGCCAGCAAACGGCATTGTCCGCGCAGCTGGAGCTGAATCAAGGTAAAGAAGAAGTGCCCCGCTCGTCGGTTCCACCAGACGTTGCAGCGTCGGCTGATGCCTGACACCTGTCGGATCGGGCCAGACTCCCGGGGCATCTTCAATTTGCCCGCTTGATCTCGATTGCAACACCAGCAAGCGCCGCGAGCTTTTGTAGGTGTTTGCCCAATTTGCTGTTGGCCTTAGCGACAAGTAGATCACCGTGAGCTTGTCAAGTTCGGTTGGCACCCAGGTCCGAATGTGGTGGCGCACACGCTTGTGCCCGCATTGTCTCAATGAAAATCTCGCAACCGCACATCCAACCCTCCGAGCAACTCACTCATGTCGAGTACACGCAGGAGATCACTTCGTTGGATCGAAAGTATCTCCACATCCATATCACCGCGATGAACGAGGCATTCCTTGTTCCTTCCGCTCGCCTGTGCGGCGGATGTCCCTCTCTAAGGAGCATTGGTGATGTTTGATAGATCCTGGATTGGTTACCCCTGCCCCTCGCTGTTCGAATGCCTGATCGTGTTCGGCATTCTCTTTGTACTAGGGACGCTCTGGGCGTCCGGTGTCCGCTGGTATGTCAGGCACCGAATGAAGGCGAGCGCACATGAATGAACTGCAATTCGGTGGTGAGTGGCACGATAACAACGACATCGTGGATGTAATGCCGCGTTGCCCTAAGTGTCGATCAGCCAGCATCGAGACACGCAATCTGGCCCGACGGTTCGGGGGTGCCATTGGAGCCATCGCTGGCACCACCAGTGGTGTGGCGTTGGCACTGGCGGGCGCTGAAATCGGCTTATTGGCGGGTCCGGTCGGGGCCATGTTCGGTGCAGCCGCAGGCATTGTCATCGACGGCATCGTCGGTGGGGCAACAGGTTGTGCCGCAGGCTCGCGTCTGGGCGCCGCCATTGACCTGAACATCTTGCACAACCATCACTGCCGTTCCTGTGGTCACACCTTCAGCGATAAGCCCACATAGGCCATCGCTGTTCCACTAACTATTCTTTCTAACCCTCGTACGCGCGCATAGGGCCCGGCTTTCGCCGGGCCCTATGCGTTTATGCCTTCCAATCAAGGAGTTTTATGCAGCTCATGCAATCTATGGCCTATACCCGCTACAAACTCGCCGGCGAGACGACGGAGCAAGATGTGCTCGCTGCTGCCGAAGGCATTCTCAAAGGGAAGCTCGAACGACAGGGCAGCATCAGCCATCCGACCGATGCTGCCGACTTCCTCCGGATGCGTTTAGGTGCGCTGTTGCACGAAGAGTTTCACGTGCTGTGGTTAGACAACCGCCACCGCATTCTTGGTTGTCAGAAACTCTTCACCGGCACTATCGACGGCGCCAGTGTCTATCCACGGGAGGTCGTGCGGGCGGCGTTGAGCATCAATGCCTGTGCCGCCATCTTGGCGCACAACCATCCCAGCGGGGTTGCGGAACCCAGTGCTGCAGACAGGGCCATCACAAAAGAACTTCGTGAGGCGTTGAGTCTCGTCGGCGTGCGAATTCTGGACCACATCATCGTGGGCGCTGAGTGCGTGAGTATGGCTGGTCGAGGCCTTATTTGAGTTGGAGGAGTCCGCAAATAGCGCAGCCATGGGCTTGGCCATCGTTCCTCTTAATAAGCGCCACAAACCTGCCAGACAACCCTGTACGGAAGTCCCTCGGATCTGACATACCCGAGCAATGCGTTATCGGTTTGCGCGGCGCGAAGGCTTTACAAGCTTCTTCAGCCGTTTATCTAACTCGACCGAAAACGCAGGAAGCGACACGTCGTAGGCTTCGCAGAGATCCAGCACCTGAAGCAAATCCAGACCTCGCTTGCCTTTCTCAATATCGGACACGTAGGTCTGCGGTCTGCCAATAGCTTCGGCCACTTCAGCCTGCGTGAGGTGGCGAAGCACCCTCAGCTCGCGCAGATAGTCAACAAGCACGGCGTGCCTTTCGCTGTAGAGGGATGTTCGCTTCATGACCGGGCCTGGAGGGACGGTCAATCAAGCTATACCTGCCTAATCGTTATATGTAATTCAGGATTTATACCTGTTTAATAGGTATTCTTGTCCCAACATACGGCCTCACTTTCGCAGGGATGCCGTACGCCATCGATGGGATTACAACCAGCGCAGTCTCGTGCCAAACCCCGCCGTTAGCGGGCTTGCTTAGTGCGGGCAGCCGACAAGCAAGCGTGACGCCGTAGGGTGTTGGTGAACAATATTTAGGACTACAGGGGAATTTCTCATGCGTAAAACAGTTACAGCATTTGCCTCAATCGCGCTCGCCTGCGCGTTTCTCACAGCATGTGGTCAAGAGACACTGGACTCTCGCCAGCTCGATGAAAACAGTGGGCTGGCGTACAAGCACGGGAGCACCACCCCTTTTACGGGAACTGTTGAATGGGCAAATCAGATTCCAGATGCGCTACAGCAATATTGGACAAATGCAGTAGGCCAGACGCTCAGTAACAACCTCGCAACTTGCAAGACACAGTACAAAAATGGCGTCATGGATGGGCTGGCAACATGCTCCACATCAAGCGGGCAAAAAGCTTTCGAGCTTACCTATCAACATGAAGCCTACGAGGGAGACTCGAAGCTTTACAACCCTAATAGTGGCGTGCTGATACGCGAATTCCATTGGTCAACCGGACGGCTTGACGGAACAACAAACATTTATACCGACGACGGTAAGCAACTACTGCAGGAGGTTTCTTGGAAAGATGGGGCCCAAAACGGACGAGTCCGAACGTGGGATGTCAATGGAACACCAATTTCTGACTCAATCTGGAGTAACGGCAAAATTGTGTCGGGTAAATATGCCCAGAACAACGGGGTAGCTGAGTACAAGGATGGACAGCTTGACGGTCCGGCTACTTGGACTCTTCCTAACAGCCAAGCAATGTTCGCCAAGGGCTCCTATTCAGCGGGTCAGAGGGTTGGGACTTGGGATGACTGGGGGCAATCGATTGGGAACACCGTAGGACCTAGTGGCATTGCCTCTCTGACCTTCGAGCCAGCGCTTGCAGGCCCCGGCGATGAATTTTTGGCAAAGGTGTCTCATCTCGTCAGCAACTGGATTAATGGACGTGTTGATGGCGCTGTCCGAGGTTATGACGGAAATGACCACTTAGTCTTTTCCTGTTACGTGAGGAATGGCCTACTTGACGGTCCGTTTGAGTACATATCTCCGGTATATGGCAAGGTTCTTTTGACCTTCCAAAATGGTGCGCAGACTTCGACAGTTAGGACCGTTCTTGATCCAAACGCGACATCGCTTTAAGTCACTCAGTAGTCGGTGACTCAGCACTAAGAGAGCGCAACTCCAGACGCCGTCGTCCGCCCCGATCCGGGCGGACGACGGCGTATATGTGCCATTGATCATTGAGCAGGGAAATTGAAATTCACTATGGACATCTTTATTGAAAGCTTCAGCATCTTCAGCAGACTTCGAACGAGACAAAAGCTGGTGTTTCTTCGCGTGTTCATTGTCATAAACGTGTCTGCGTTTTTTCTAGCAACGAGAGCACATTTTGAAAGCGACACAGCCAATTCCATTTCGATGTTTGTTATCTACGCATTGGAAACATGCTTCATGCTTTGGCTCGGCTTCAAGCGTGGTCAACGTTATCATTACGAGGTAGGCACCGGGACATCTGCCTTACCTACTGTCCCAATGGCGAAATGGTACGGCAGCGCTACTGCCGTCTCATTCCTAGTGTCAGCCCTTACCACCGTCATCATAGGTAACACGAGCGATGATCTGACGGCCGCAGAAGTGATAATTTTCTTTGCAGTGGAAGTTGCGATTATGGGCCTCTCCCTCTTGCAAGGCCTTCGCATTGGTTGGAGCACGGTGACGGTATCCGTGGATAACTCGATTCCCGTATCTTCAACCGCCAACACAAAAAGCGCGTCGTCGGCAAAGATTGGAATCTTGCCTAACGTGCCCCTGCCACCGGAAGATGAAGCCAAGGCCAAGAAGAGAGCGCAGAACATCAGGCGTGGGCAAATTGCACTCGGCTGCATATCCGCTATATGCGCCGTGCTTGCCGTTTATTTTCACATCGTTGCTCATGAGATGACTCAGCCCGACCCTGAGGGCGATGCGGCTGCGCAAGCCGTGTCACAAGCCTTGGGGGACGGTATCGCGTCGTCACCATCAGCGCAGCTCTCACCAACCGCACAAGCACCGGTACAAGCTGCTGGTCCATCTTCGAGCGACGTCACTCGAGACACTTCCAGCCAAACCCCGGTGGCTTCTGCGGCACCGCCCAATGCTCTGCCGCCTGATGATCCCAAGGCCCTCCGGGCGCTTCAGAACGCGGGAGCAGCAGGTCCCGATGGTGGGGCTGTCAATCTCGACACCTTTCCCTTTGCCACGAGTTCAGGGGCCAAGTCCAAGGACGGCTATCCGATCTATCTGATCGAATGCAATGTCGGGTCCCATCAGTGTGTCGGTGAGACTGGCCAGTCGATTGGTAGTGCTACGCAGGTCGCCGATACCATCACTCCGGTTCGTAATACTGACGCGTTGCGTTATAGCTGCCCGGATTCGGTCTGTATTGATCCTCAGGGCAACGTGGTCGGCTCGGTTGCGCCAGCGATGCGTCCTTATCTCGCTAAAACACATTAGGCAGCAATATGGGCATTTGAAGTAGCAACAATGAAGAGCGTGTGCCCTAAGCGGCGCACGCTCTTCATTCGAAGGTCCTCTTCGTTTTGTTGTTCGGTGCCTTGCTCGTCGGTTCCACCAGGCACTCTGGGTCGGCTTATGCCAAACGCCTAGTCCGTTCGGGCCAGTCTCACGAGGCAGGCTAAGGGTTGCAGGCGACGATGTGAATCAGTCGCAACCAAACCGTCCCCTCCACGTTGGCGCGCTGGGGAGGCTTACTACGTAAAAGTTATTAGCTGTGCAGTGTTACGAGAAGCTGTTCGTGGGTATGAATGAGATGCCGCACGCACAGATCCGCTACGAACCCCATGGATGCGTACCTGTCGATTTCCGCGGGGGAGCTGACGTCAAGTGTCCCACGATCCGTTGCGAAATGAGCCACCGCATTACGAAATTGATTCGCAAGCACGTTGTCATAGAGCCACTTGATCGTTTTCCCTACGTGTTTTTTGAGATGCGGAGGAAAATAGGGGTCATGAGGAACAAGGTCGTTCGCAGTATTAATCACCATTCCTTTGGCTTTCAGACGCCTCACAAGGCGCCCTCGCGTCTTGCCAAAGAGCTCCTCCATGATTTTATACAAACAAAGAAAGCGGTAGAACTCACTCGTTGCGTTTTTGGCTTCCCGATACATCGCATAGATCGATTTCATTTCGATATACAACGTTGCGTCATAGTCTCTAACAACGCCACCCCTGTAGGGTGCACTAAATGCGACGTAGGTCGATTGGTGCGTAGGATCAAAGACCCTCACCGTCGTGACAACCATGGGCACGTTGTAGATATAAGAAAGATGGTCGAGTCCGAGACTCGCTACCTCCACAAACTTTTGCTTTGCTTCGTGCGCATTGGTTGCATCACACTCAAACTCCACCAAACCCATCTCACCCGACTTCGTTGGCTTACCCACGAAGGAACCCAGCGGTGTATCGAAACGTTGTGCGGTCGCGCCAGGACCAGTCTTTAAGTAGCACGCGCCATCGTCAGGGGCAAAGTCACCGTCCACGCGTCCGGTGTGTCCAACAATGGTGGGTTGCTTCGACAGCAATCCTGTAACGATGAAGTGGCGAAGCGACTGGTCGGTGACGGCAGCACCTGGATCGTCACCCTCTTCCTTAAAGATGGGAACGACGTGAAAAAAAAGCGGCGATCCCGGCGTGTAGCCTTCCTCAAGATGCATCGCCACGTGGGGGTCTTGCGTGGTCGCTACCAGTATGGGTTGTTCGTCGTTGGGCACGTTCTTAGCTCCCGTTGCTGAACTCGTGTAAGGAACGAAAACTCGGTAGACAATCAACGTGGCGTCGCGATGTTCGTCGTCGAACCACGTGACCAACTTGCTGTGCCAATCTCGATTCGACCCATCATGTCGTTGGTCCTCGGTGGCCTGGAACAGCTTACCGCGGCTGCAGGGAGGCCGTCTCAGCCATTGAGACGCTCCCGACCATTCGTGCAGGTCACGCCTGATACGATGGGCTCTTACTCACCAAGGAAGGTCCGACATGAACTTTTTTGCAAGCAGCAAGATTCCATCGGTGAAGAAAGACTACATCGTCCAGGGATACTCACCGGTCGCACACTCTGGTCAGACCGGCTCCGACATCTTTGTCAATCTAACGACCAAAAGAGTGGTCCGATTTGGGGGTGATCCTGCGTTTGATCACTTCGCAATTTTTGTCTTGAACAATCGCGCCCCCTACTTTCCTTTCATCTACTCACACGAATGTCCTGATGGGCCATTCGAGTTGGTCAGCGGGCAGTGGCCACTGGTCACGTCCGTGACCGAGATGGAACAACTGGATCCGCTACCTTCACACCACCACGCCGCCGCGAACCAATGGTTTCAAGATGCGTGGGACGCGCGAAAGGATCAGAAGCCGACCCCGCCGTTCAACGGCTTGGAACACGCCTTCGATGCTCTGGTCAATGAAGCACACAAGGAGGTGATGGGCGGCATGCCGGGACGCAAAATCACTGGTGCAGATTTGAAAGTGGACAACGTCATGATCCGGGCCGCCACAGGTGAATGGGTCATCATCGACGGTTTCAGTTGAGTGCTGTGTTGGCTGCCCAACCCTTGATAGGGCGGGCAGCCAATCACGACTACATGTAGGCGATGTTGGTGGCCGCCTTGCAGGCAACGCCTGTCGAATACATCGAGATACACGAACACACGAGTGCGACCGCCAAGCCAGCCGGCGAGTGCGCGTCCGTGCGATGGGTGAACGCAATCGATGCGAAAGCCATCCCGAAATAACCGAAGAACATGGTGAACCCGGTGTGGCTGAAGAACACAAACGGTTCGGCCATGGTGGCAAACCTGGCAAGAGGCGGTTCTTTCTTGTGGAAAAGGCAAACATCTTCGGGTGCGCGAAAAACAGGGGCCATGGTTGGACTCCTTGTCGAGGAGTCTTCAGCCTAGCTCACCCCGCAAGGGTGTTGATGACAACCTACGAATGCGAACTAGGTGAACACCCCCTTTACCTTCGCCCCATACTTTTACGGCGCCTCTATGCCATATGCGATCCGAATGATCTCATTCAGTCGTTGCTGAGCAAGCTTCCTAAATCGCTCTTGCAGCGATGGCCCTTTCACCCATCGCAATTGCAGCACGCTCTCGCGTATGACCTTGTAGATGGCCTTCATGATGATGTCTCCTTGTGGTGTCACATCATCTACATCGAATGCCATGGCGACGTAGTGCAGTTATTTTTTACTGTTATGACCGTAACTGTATGGTCAGGACTAAATTGCTTCGACGGATACGCAGTGGTGGATAGTTGTTGCCTGTAAGTTCGGCTTGCTTACAGGTGGAAAAGCGTACGTCAACTACCCGTTTCTCATCCAAGGCATCGAAGTCTGCACAATTTGGCCAACTTGGCAGCCAGCAAGGAGTGATCCTTGCTGGCTTTTTTGCAACCTAATTGAGGGCGCTCACTATGGATCAGATGCACTTCGGTATTTCGTCATTGAAGCGTGGCACGACGGCTGGCCACATTCGGTACATCATGCGCAGAGGCGCGTTTGCTGAGCGCGATGACTTCATCGGCTGGGGATATGACAATCTGCCAAGTTGGGCTTGGAATGATCCGGATGAGTTCTTTCTTGCATCGGACAAGTACGAGCGCGCGAATAGTCCTGCATGCATAGCGGTGGTCATTGGCCTACCAAATTGCTTGAGTCGCGAACAGTACATGAGTCTCGCATACAAGATCATGGATGCCGTTGCGATGGGAAGACCCTATATGTTTGCTGTCCACGAGAACATTTCCTCAGTGTCAGGTGTTCCATACCCCCATATCCACGGGATGCTCTCTCGACGAGTCGATGACGGTATCGAACGTTCGCCGGAGCAAACCTTTCGGCGGTTCAATGCTGCACATCCTGAGTTAGGTGGCAGCAGGAAGATTGGTTCTGGGCTGAGGCCATCCGAGGTCAAGAACTCCACCATCGAGATGCGTCGCATCATTGCCGAAACGATCAACAATGCGCTTCAGTATCACGGGTTCTCTGATCATCTGGTTGACCATCGCACGCTGCGGGAACAGGGGATCTATCGGGAGCCGGATCAATACTTGGGGCCAGGTCAACTTCGCAAGTTGCGGCAGCAAGGGAATGACCATTACCGCAATAGGCGGATTCGGCCGGATGACAAGATATCGAAGACGTCGTCAGATCAGTGGCAGATCTGATTAGTGGCCATCCGGTGCGCTAGGCCGGATAAGTGAATGTCATGACATGCTCGTGTAGATAACGATGGTTGCGTGATGGAGAGTGGATCAGCACGGCTCCTTGTTGTTTCTTTTACGCGAAGCGTTCCTAGATGCCGTCTGGTCGTTAGTCGGGCTAAGCGGTTGGATGCGCTCCTTCACGCCGAAGGACGGGCCAGATGTCACCCAGCACAGACTGGAAGATGCACGCTGGTGACGTGTCTTCCGCAATGTCAAAGACATCGGCCGACGTCGGATCGCTCATTGCATACTGATGAGACAGGAAGTGGATGGAAGCATTTGCTACGGACCCATAGGGAGACGGCTGCTTTCGGCGCGCGCCTGGGGGCGGAACGGCTCGATCACCGGGCGCAGCTCGGCCCACGGCACCACCTTGTCCATCTCAGCCGGGAATACATCCCGCCGCGTGGGCTTCCGATGGTCTCCGAAACCACCGTTCGCTTGCGTCGCCAAGTTCAGCTGCGCGGACATCTTCTATACCCTTCCGTAACGGCTGCGCTTCGAACACGAGGCAAATCAAAGTCTCCAAACTTGCGTCAGCGAAGGCTGAAACTTTGTTGAGGGCATAAAAAAACCTGCTAGTGCAGCTAAGTTAGCCGTGCTAGCAGGATTCTGAAGATAAGGTTTGCAGTTTTTTTGGTAATCGTCGCTAAAAAATCACGACGACGGCTGACGGACCATGCCGTCGCCACCCGAACCCCTAGATAAAAGTGAGAGATGGTCAACGTCCTATTGACCATCTCAAGGTGCATCGAGTTATGCCTTAAGATTCTGGAAGTGTGCTGTGTTCAAGTACACACATGCTCCCTGAATATCGTGGCTTCCGAGCCAAGCAATCTTCTCGCGTTTAAGAATCGCCATGAGTGGGTCAAGGTCTTCGACTTTCATGTGTAGATTCTGCTGGATATATTCCTTTGGAACCAAATCGCGACGATCAACTTTTGATCGACCGCGATGGCATTTTTCGACGAAACAGTTACGAAGGAGCATGACCAGTCTTTCGAGATCATCTCTTTTCGGCTTCTCGATCAAAGCATATTTGGCATGCCGTAAGTACCATGCCACAACCTTGATGGCGCTCATCAGCGTATTTGCCGTGATGCAAGATCCCTGCTGTTCGATGAACAGAGAGAATATGGCTGCTACGCGAGCGATGAGCTGAGGGGCCTTACGCGCAAAAGCCTTCACTTGGTGTAAAGAGTTGCCAGGCTGCCTTAGCTCTCTCAAGTAGCGTTTGGCATCCCTAAACAACTCTCTTGCTTCCGGATCAAATTCGATCGTAACCGGAGCAAGCGTTCCATCGCCGTCGACACCATCCCCATCACGAAGATGACCTAAGGCGATCTCCATGAAGGTAAGGACATCATCCCATTTCGGTTCAATGTCCTCGTCGACCTCCTGATAGTCTTCATTCCATGCGACGGAAATGAGGCATCGCGGGAGGAACCCTATTTCGATCAAGTCTTCGCCGTGCTTTTTGAAAAAACGCATGAGTAGCTTGTTTTGGATATTGACACTAAAAGTGGCCAACGGATTGGTTATTACCGCCTCCACTTTTTTGGTGTCGCAGACAGTCTCCGACCCATCGAATATCTTGTTGAAATCCTCAGGATCATCCTTGACGATACCGTTTAAGAGCTTGGATCCTTCGTCCGTCGCAAGAAACAGCGACTCCCTGTTGCCGTCTAATGCCTCAAGAATCTTATCGACGTCGGCTTTGGTTTTCACCATGCGGCGATATCGCGGCATGTGCGGCTTACGGCGCACGAATTCCATTAGCCTTCCCTTGACCTCCTTGGCCATTTCGGCGTTCCCGGGCTTGATGCTTGCTATCAGCTTCGTGAGCAATTTGCTCAAACCATCCCTTTCTGCTCTCCAAACCACCATTTCAGGCTCGAACTCGTCCGCGACTTCTCGATGCTTTGCAAGACGCTCTGCGTCATAGGCTCTAAATAGTTTCAACAGAATCTTGTAAACCGGAGTCTTTCCTGTCCCGGATGGTGACGCCGTGATAAGAAAAAGCGACAGCACGTCTTCGTCGCGGCCTGGCGGCTTAACACATGCCTTGCGCATCACAGCCGCCGCCATTGCCGCCAAAATCCATGCAAAGATCACCTCATCAGGTGCGCCGATGTACCGCTTGATCTCCAAAAACGCCCGCTGTGCGATGGGGGGAAGTTCTTCGTAAGGGCACACAAGGCGGGGGACTTTGTCCCCCGCCGCAAGTGTGACTATGTCGTTGATGTCCTGAGTTGCAATTGACACCCAGCGATTGAAGCCTGCCTTGAGATCCGAAGCATTCATGCCTCAGCCCCTTGTGAGCCGTTGCTCACGTTGCAAGCTTCTTCGCCTTGGCTGATCTTCGTTGCCTTCTTGGGCTTGCGCATCGAGCCGAAGCGCTTACATTCGATGTATTCGCCCAGCTGCAAGCGGCGCTCACGTTCGGCGTTAAGTAGTCGAACGAGGGTGGCCGAGTGACTGCCAGGCCACTTCTTCTTCAGACCATCGACGATCTGTTGCACGTCGACTCCGCGCTGTATGGCGCCGTCGATGGGCAGGAACATCTGTCCCATCTCACGGCGCATCAAAACCTCTTGGCTCGGAATCATTTCATCGAACATCGAAATGGCATCTTCCGTCGAGATGGCCGGGCTCGCAGGTGCAGCGGGCTTCTTGCCTGCTCCGGTATCAGCGCTCATGGGGTCACCTCACATTGCGTGCGGTGGCCGGTGACAGCGCTGTGAGTTGCTTGGTATGCACGATCACGGATGGCATTGCGCCAAGTATGGATTTCAGCTGCATCGAAGAGCTTCTTCCCCTTCTTGATGTTGATGATTGGATGCGGCATGCGAGTCCAGGGAAAGGGCGGAATCTTGCCTGTTTCGATTAGGACTCCATCGTCGTCGAACATCGCCACGATCCCGAACTTGTAGGCCGAAGCTTTAGATACTTTCACGAACGCTAATACTTCGAGCAGCGTAACGTTGCCGGTCATGGGGAACTGCGGTGCCAATGCGAGTCCGCTGAAGTCCGAAGACTTGCTACAAATGCGCTGCGGCCCTTCTTTGCAGAAAGGCATGAGAGAGGGCATAGACATGGTCTAACCCTCCTGGCGTGCTTTAGTGGAACGTGGAGTGGCCAGCTCGAAAACCGGGAAGTCCACGATGAATACGTTTTCCTCGGGCACTGTGGGGTGACGGTCATGTGCCATTGCACGCAGCGCATTGCGAACTTCCGCAGGCGTTTCCGGGAATGGCGTCTCTTCAAAGCCACCAAGACGGAGTGACGCTGGATAGATGGAATACGCGTACACGCAGTCATCAACGTAGTGCAGATAAAGCACCCAGTTGCCATGTATGCCGAATGCGACTTCAGAGAGATTTAGCTTACGGGCATGCTGCATGAATTCCCACAAAAAGAGGGGGCCAGCGGCGAAGGCTTTGCGTTCCTCAGGGGTGGCAATGCCAGTGGCTTTCTCGATGTAAGCGTGACACTTCCACAGTGTCTTGATTGACGGAAAGTCGAGCTGCTTGGTATGGAGATTCAACGCACGGTACAGATCCCTCATTGCACGGCGGTTTGCAAGGCCGAAGTGCTGCGCGGCCTCGCTCTCCCGGTTCATTTTGTCGCGACGAAGTGCAACAGCTTCTGCTTCTGCGCGATGCCGGTTGATGTACTCGGCTTTTGCACAGAACGTTTCGTAGTCGGCGGGGAGTGCCAGGTATCCAAAGTACGCCGCAGCCAGCAGCTGGTTGTACGAGAGCGTATTCGGTCGTGGGTAGTTTCGGTGGACGGTGACGAGCGACCAAGGAAAAAGGTCGGCGCGTGCCCACGTCGAATCGGGGAAAAGCGTCAAGACATCCCAGCTGATAAACTTCAGGGCGGCGAAGTCGGTCTCGTAAAGTGCAATGGCACTTACACTGGTGTTAATAAGCATGTTTGCCTCACAAAGCAAAAGTATGAAAGCCGAGCGCGACTCTCAGCTTGCGCGAAGTCGCGCGTTCCTTTTGATTGGTGAGGCCCTGGCCCCTGTATGCCCACATCAGGCAACGCTGGCAAAACCAGCCTGCTGGCAATGCCAGACAGTAGTTGTAGGCTAAGCGATGCGGATGTGTCTCGTCAATATCTTGGGGTAAGCGATTGCATAGCTGTCGAGTCTTCTTTGCTTCGCATGAAGTGCAATCGCAATGTATGGCGATTGGTGTCAGCTTGCTTTGCTCTTGAATGCGATGACTCGTCCGCTTGCACGTAGGCCACCTTAGTAGTCTGCCTGAGCTCGCATCTTGCGGTTGTGCTCGTTTTGAGTATGACGCGGTGCGCGTGTATACATCGCGCACCTTATTCCACTCCAAAACTCCGAATGGGCGATTTGGCCTTCAATGGCATCGGCGCTCCATCTCACTTCGTTTAATCGAGTAGCGGCCATGCTGCAGAAGCTGCATCCGGTGATGATGCCCTTGTGGCCCAAGTAGGCGAGCGCGGCATTCACCGCGCCGTCGGGCATTTGAGGGCGGAACTTTGAACACCTGGAAATAGGAAGTGGCCATACCCCGTTACTGAGCGGAACTCGCGCAGGATTGCTTTCGCCTGTATGGACAGCGGCATGAAATGTAGGAGCGTTGGGGCGTTCCCGTTGCGAAGCTCCCAAATTATCGGCGGCGCGTGGTCGTATCATCCTTTCATCGCAACTATGACCAAAATTTGATCGGCATCACCAGCCAACAACGACCTATCCAAAGCGTCATGTTAAACATGGGTAAAATCATGGGTAGATAAATTCTATCCACAAAAAATCCCCATATTTCAGGGGATTAGTTGCGTACATGGCGGAGAGAGTGGGATTCGAACCCACGGTAGGCTCACACCTACGGCAGTTTTCAAGACTGCTGCCTTAAACCACTCGGCCATCTCTCCATAAATTGCCCGCTGCAAGTCGCGCGTTGCGCGACACTACGGCAGTTTTATTCCGGGCATCCTGCCCTCCACCCCTTCGGGGCCATCGACTTCGTCGATGTTCGCTACGGCTTCCTGCCTCCGCGTCAAGCCCTTGCTGCCTTAAACCACTCGGCCATCTCTCCAAAACTTGGTCTATGCAAGATTGCGCTTTTGCTTAGTGCGGCAGTTTATCAGGAACCTGGCGCTGGACGAACTGGTGAATCTTTCTTGGATAGTGCAATCAAGCAACCGACGACGATGGCGATGGGGATGGCGGCGGCCAACAGCGGAAATAACAACACCGGTTCACGGCAGACCATCGGCACGATCTGGGTAGCGCTGGCCAGGGCGATGACCCAGAGGCGCCAACTGCGGCGGTGGCGGGCAAACCAGAAGCTGGCGAGTACCAGCACCAGCGCGGCGATGGAGAGAACTAGATCGAGTATGGGCAGCTCCCACACTGTGGCGAAAGCCAGTCGTGTGCCGATGAACGAGGCAAGCACGACCAGCAGGCAGATGCTCGTGACTTTCTCCACCTTGCTCCAGCGACCCTGCGGCTGAGCCTGGCTGCCCTGCATCGACGCATTCATGCAATGCGATCCAGCCCGGCCATATAGGGGCGCAACACGTCGGGCACGATGATGGAGCCGTCGGCCTGCTGGAAGTTTTCCATCACCGCAATCAGGGTGCGACCGATGGCAAGGCCGGAGCCGTTCAAGGTATGCACGAGTTCGGGTTTGCCGGTGTCGGCGTTGCGCACGCGTGCCTGCAGGCGACGCGCTTGAAAATCCTCGCAGTTGGAGCAGCTGGAGATTTCGCGATAGGTCTGCTGACTGGGCAGCCAGACTTCCAGGTCGTAGGTCTTGGTTGACTGGAAGCCCATGTCGCCGGTGCACAGCAGCAGCTTGCGATATGGCAGACCCAGCTTTTGCAGCACGGTCTCGGCATGACCGACCATTTCTTCGAGCTGGTCGTAGGAGTCGCTGGCGCGGGCCACCTGCACCATCTCGACTTTCTCGAACTGGTGCTGGCGGATCATGCCGCGCGTATCGCGACCGTAGCTGCCGGCCTCGGCGCGAAAGCACAGCGAGTGCGCAGTGAAACGCAGCGGCAATGCATCGGCGTCCTGGATGGTGTCGCGCACCAGATTGGTCAGCGACACTTCGGCGGTGGGAATCAGGTAACGCGTCGTGTCGCCGATCTCGGTGGCGAACAAGTCTTCCTTGAACTTCGGCAGCTGGGTGGTTGCCAGCATGCTGTCGGCGTTGACGATTACCGGCACGTTGCATTCGAGGTAGCCGTGCTCGCCGGTGTGCAGATCGAGCATGAACTGGCCGAGCGCACGATGTAGGCGGGCGAGCTGGCCGCGCAGCACGGTGAAGCGCGCACCGGAAAGCTTGGCGCCGGCATCGCCATCGAGCCAACCGTGTTTCTCGCCCAGTTCGACGTGGTCCTTGACCGCGAAATCGAAGGTCGCGGGCGTACCCCAGCGGCTGACTTCGAGGTTATCGCCTTCGTCCTTGCCTATCGGCACGGACGCATGCGGAATATTGGGGATGACCAGCGAGATATCGGCGAGCTGGGCCTGCACCTCGGCCAGCACCTGCTCGTTCGCTTTGAGGTCGTCGCCGATGCCAGCGACCTCGGCCATCAGCGGCGCGACGTCCTCGCCCTTGCCCTTCGCCTGACCGATCGCCTTTGAAAGCTTGTTCCGCAGGTTTTGCAGGTCCTGCGTCTCAGTGGACAGTTGCTTGCGGGTGTTCTCCAGCGCCTCGACTTCGGACACGTCGAGCATGAAGCCGCGGGTTTCCTTCAGGCGCGCGGCGGTTTCGGCCAGGCGCGAACGCAACAGTGCGGGATCCAGCATGATCGAGTCCAAATAAAGGCTTGAACCGCTAATTATCGCTGCCCGGCCCTACCCGCCGCAATGAAAGCGCTCGGCACGAGATAAACCGCGATGTGTCAGCACGGCCCGATCAGGATGCCAGCTTGCGCTCTTGCCGACCGATCCACCACGCCATGACCGCACCAGCGAGCAGCCAGCCGACCAGTTGCTCGACCAGCGAGGCCCAGGTGAAATCGAGCGGAAAGCGATACCAGTTCCAGTACGGAATCTGCAGGTTAAGCCAGGCGAACGTCACGGCAGCAGCGGCCAGCGCTAGGCGACGGCGAAAGCTCAAACCGGCGAGGCCCATGACAAAGGCGAGCGCCAGCGCCGCCAGCGTATCCGACGCCCACTGGCGCGGAAGTTGTTTTCCCATTTGGGTCAGATCGTCACCTTGCGGGAGGTAGACAAGCCACGCATAAGGCGATGATTTACTTTTTTCCGAATACGCTTTAACCGCTGTGGCATCGCTCATCTTGTGCGGATCGAGTGACGGCAGGATGTAGACGCCGGGCTGATCACCAAGCCCCTCGCGCAAACTGCTCAGCACCGCGTTCTCGCTGGCGGGCTGCCTGATGCCTACGTTGCCGAGGCCCAAAGCCATATGCGCTACCGCGCCCCAGACAAACATCACGATGCCGCCAATCAGACCTGCATACAGGATACGCATGACATGAGCTCCCCAGCTATCTGCGTTGCCGACAATCTAGGACCGCGTGTGGCCCGGCTGCAAGGACACCCGCACAATCGTTTCCGGTTCACCGACGGGCGCGCCGGCGCATCGACTCGTGCTCAGGGATTTTTGCGTGCCACTTTACGCGCGGCACGCAACGCCAGCAGTTTTTCGCGCAACTGCAGCTCCAGCCCGCGTTCGACCGGCTCGTAGAACACGGTACCGGCCAGTTCGTCGGGCAGGCACTGCTGATCGAGCGCGATGCCGCCTTCGGCGTCATGGTCGTACTGATAGCCCTTACCGTAACCGAGGTCTTTCATCAGCTTGGTTGGCGCATTGCGCAGATGCATGGGTACTTCGAGTGTGCCCTGCTCCCGAATCGCCGCGCGTGCCTTGTTGTAGGCCATGTAAGCGGCGTTGCTCTTCGGAGCGATGGCCAGCCAGATCGCCAGCTGCGCCAGGCCCAACTCACCCTCGGGGCTGCCGAGGCGTTCGTAGGTATCCCAGGCGTCCAGCGCCATGCGCCAGGCGCGTGGCTCGGCCAGGCCGACGTCTTCCACTGCCATGCGCGTCATGCGGCGGGCCAGATACAGCGGATCGACGCCACCATCGAGCATGCGGCACAGCCAGTACACGGCGGCGTCGGGGTCGGACGAGCGCACGGATTTGTGCAGGGCCGAAATCTGGTCGTAGAACTGCTCGCCCTGCTTGTCGAAGCGGCGCGTGCGGTCGGCCAGCACCTGGCTCAGGGTGGCGTCGTCGATGCGGCCCTCTTCTGCCAGCTCGGCGGCGATTTCCAGCAGGGTCAATGCGCGGCGCACGTCGCCGTCAGCAGCCTGGGCGATCGAATCCAGCGAGGTATCCGCCACCTGCAGATGCTGATCGCCAAGGCCGCGTTCAGTGTCGACCAGGGCACGTTTGAGAGCGGCGACGATGTCGTCTTTCGAGATCGGCTCCAGCACATGCACGCGGCAGCGCGACAACAGCGCGGAGTTCAGTTCGAATGACGGGTTCTCGGTGGTGGCACCGATAAAGATGATCACGCCCTTTTCGATATGCGGCAGGAACGCGTCCTGCTGGGTCTTGTTGAAGCGGTGCACCTCGTCGACGAACAGCACGGTCTGCCGACCCTGCGCGAAATTCACCTCAGCCTCGGCCAGCGCTTTGCGCACGTCGGGCAAGCCGGAAAGCACCGCGGAAATTGCGCGGAAATCGGCATCGGCATAGCGCGCCACCAGCAACGCCAGCGTGGTCTTGCCGCAACCGGGCGGCCCCCACAGCACCATCGAATGCACCCTGCCCGCTTCCAGCGCGCGGCGCAACGCCTTGTCGGGCGCGACCAGGCGCTGTTGGCCGACGATCTCGTCGAGACTGCGCGGACGCATCCGCTCGGCCAGCGGCTTGAGCGCATCGGATTCGGGGAACAGGCCCGGGGACGAAGAGGAAAGAGGCATGGCAACAGCGACCGTGGCGATCAGGGGAAAAGTCGATCAGGTCTAGTCATTATCGCGCCGGGATTGTTTAAGCAGGCTCAACGCCATCCAGACAACGAGCAGTGCGCCACCGACAAGCACCAGCCAAAGCAGCGGCTTGCTCCAGTCGTATGGCTGCTTGGGCGGCAACAGCATGGCGTCCCCGCCGGCATCACTGCGGGCACCAAGCACAGCCAACGGCGGTTGCCAGTTGGCCGTGGCATCGGTCGGGCGCATCTTCACCAGTGCGGCATCGACCGGATAGTCACCGCGGCGCGCGGCGTAACTGCCGGCGAGCAGGCTGTAAGGGCCCACTCCTTCGGCGAGAAAAACAAATGTATCCGCGTGCCAACCCACGGCTAGCGTCGGCGCCTGCGGCAGCGGTGTATCCGTGTGCAAACGCAAGTGCTGCACTCGCAACGAGTCGAATGTGCTGGCCGATGAATCCGGTTTGGCGTTGCCCACCTGCACCACCGTGACCGTCGTCAGCGACACGGCATTGACGTTCCCGTCATCGTTTGCCGACAACGTAAAGCGTGCGGCTGTGTTGGCATCGATCAGCGTGACGCGCGCCGCGTCAACCGGCAGCGCTGCCGGCAAAGTGAAGTCATAGCTGATGCCACCGCCAGTTGTCGCAATGGCCGCCGATGGCGACAACGTGAGCCACTGCCTCGAGGCGGCCTGGTCGGCCAGTGGATCGGTAAAGCTGCCGCTCAAGCTCACTGCCGGTGTCTGCTGGCTGTCCCACGGCGCGTCGCCGTCGATCAACCGCAGCCGGTAATAACGGGCGGGATCACCACCGACGCTGATCTTGCGCTGCTCGACAGCATCCTCACCGCGCTTGACGCTGACAATGTCGTTTCCCTCACTGCGCGTTTGCCATTGCTGCAGATCGTTGCTTGCGTCCACGGCCAGTCGAATACGCAAATCCTGCATGAGTGCGGATGGATCGATTTCGATGCTGTCCAGGCTCACCGCGCGACGCGCATCGAGCAGCCATTGCGTCGGCTTGGCCGTGCTTCCGGCGGGCGACTGTCCGATCACGATGTCGCCGTTTGCGCTGCGCTGCACGCGCACGTTGCCCGCCATGTTCGTATGGTCGCCGGGCAACGGCAGCAATCGGGTGTTCAAGCTGTAAGGATGCGATAGCGGCGGCGCTGGCGGCAGCGGCGCGAACGGCACCTCACCTCCTTGCGCGTTGACCACGACCAGATCGCGTAGCTCCGCGTCGCGTTTTGAAACGGCATACACCGCGGGCGTCAGTTCGACCCGCCATGCCTCGCTTGTGCCATGGGTATTCAGTGCAAAACGGTAGGCGTAATCGGCGCTAGCCAGTGCCATCGCGTAGCTCGATAGCATCAACAGCACGGCAGCGAGCAAAACGCGCCGGCTCCATCGAATATCACGACGCATCAGCAGTCTCCAATGGTGTGGGATCGGCGCGCTTCGGCGGCGCAGGCGCGAGATAACCGATCACCGTACACAGCAACCCGTACGCAATGAACGAGCCGATGCCGAAAAGATTGCCCAGATGGCTGCGATCGATCAGCAGCAACTTGGCCAGCACGACCGCCATGGTCACGGCACCAGCCAGCCACACGACCCGCTGGCCGCGACGCGAACCCCATACCCAAGCCAGCAGGCCGAGTGCGCTCCACACCACCGTGAGCGACATCTGCGCGAGGCTCGAATCGCCGAGTGCGTCATCCCACGGCACACCCGCCAGCTGATGCACCGCACGCAGCGTGACGCTAGTGGCGAAGGCCATGAAGAGCAGGCCGAGCACGATCGGTCGGCGCTGTCGCAGTACTGGCGGCGTGGCGGCATCGCCCATCCATCGCGCCACGCAAAAAAGAACCATCAACAACAGCAGCTCGATCGGATTGAGTATCGGCAGATAACGCAGCGGTGACACATCGCCATCCATAAACAGCGCACCTACCCAGATGATGCCGAGCACGATCAGCACCGAATACTGCAGCGGCGCGCGCAACTGTGGCCAGTACTGGGGCAGCGGTCGCGCAATCCACAATGGCCGCGTCAGGCTCAGCCAGAGAACGATGCACATCGGCGCGGCTGTCAGCAGCATCGCCCAGCTATCCGACAGCTGCAGCTTCGGCACAAGCAATACTCGCAGGGCAAAAACAACCAGCAGCATCCAGCGCCAGCACCATAGCCACTGGGCCAGCAGCACGGCTCGCGGCCGATCACGCAGGCACCGCAGCGTGCGCCATCCCAGCACCGCACTGACAAGCACCGCCAGCAGGTTCCATGACGACCAGAAGAATTGCAGCGGCAGCATGAGCAGGAACATCAGCGACGCGGTAAACGCCAGTGCTCGGCCCAACACGTGCTGCTCGATCCGCCGCGCCAACTCGGCAACGACCCAGCCGGTTAGCGCAAACAGCAAAGTTGAAGCGGCCACCCCAGTATTGATCGTCAGGTAACGATGAATCTCGACGCCACTGGCGCCCAGCCAGCAGCACAGGCCCCATGCGTACAACAGTACAGACGCCAGTTTCTGCGGCGTATTGCTGCTGCCAAGGCGCACATAAAAGCCGCTGCTGGCAAACGCTCCGGCAGCCAGCAAAAGCAAGCCGACGAAGCCGCGATCGAGCCACGGGCCGAATCCAATCGAAAAACTATCCGCAACGCTGATAACCAGTGCAATGGCGGCGAACAGCTGCAGCGCGATACCGCTCCAGCGCGACAGCCAGCGCTGCTGACGCAGACCCAGCCAGATCAGCCCCGCGCCTTCCAGCGCAAACACGCTGCTGGTAAGGCTGGCGCTCAAAGCCAGCGGCACTGCCAGCGTGGCGAACGCCACCGCCATTACCGCCCACGCATCGCGCAGTAAACCCAGCCCGACGCGATCGCGGATGCGCCAGGCCACGGCCAGATAGATCACCGCTGCTGCTAGCGCCGAGATGGCCAGCGGCTGACCGTGCCAACGCAACAACGCTGCCTGCAGCAACAGGCTGATCAGTGGATTGCCGAACAACAGGCAGCCATCAATGACTCTGCCACGATCCGCTGGTGCGCGCAGCAGATAAAGCAGAGGAATGACCAGATAGAAAAAGAAATTGAGGATCAGAAAGGGTTCGGTACCCGCGAACAGCGCCGGCTGATATTTCAATACGCCCCACGCCGTACCGATGCCGAACGTTGCCACGAAGCCCAGCAGATTGAGCACCCGCCACGAGCGTTTCCACGCGATGCCGAGAATCGCCAGATTCAGCAGCGCGTAGTAGGAGAACAGCGCGACCTGACTGCCGCTACCGGTCGACACCAGAATCGGTGCGGCGAAACCGGCGATCAGACCCAACACGGCAAGCGCCAACGCATCCTGCAGAATCGCCAACATGCCTACGCCCGCCACCAGCACGATCAACAAACCGAACGCTGCCATTGGCTGCAGCAGACCATACAAGCGAAATGCAGCAAACACGGTGATCAGCAGCACGCCGATCGCGCCGCCCTGCAGCGATAGCGCAAATACCCGCCGCATGTCGCGCTGACGCCAACCAAAGGCCAGCGCGGCGATCGCCGCCAGCGCTACCAAAGCCACGCGCAATCCGATCGGCAAATTCAGCAAACCGGTATCGGACGCATATTTCAACAGCGCGGCCACGCCGGCAAACAGCACCAGCATACCGATCTTCACCGGCACGTTGCCTTCGGTAAACCAGCCTTTGAAGCGTGCCATCGCCAGCTCGACGAAGCCGGGCTTGGGCGGCTCGAACGGCGGTGCGGCCGTGGAAATTCTCGCTAGTGGCGATGCCCGTTCGGACACAGCGCGCACTGGCGACGGCGTAGAACGAACGGCCTCATCAACGGGAGCGACAGCAACTGTTGGCGGCGCCGCGGGAATGGGCGGCGCATTCGATGGCGCGATCACCGGCCTTGGGGCGACGACCGGGGCCGAGACGCGATGCGCGATCAACTCGTCGAGCTGCTCACGAGTTTTCTTCAGATCACGACTGACGCTGGACAACCGCGCCCACATCAGACCCAGCATTGCACCGAGCGCCAGCCCCAAAAAAATCTGGCCGCCACTAGCGATCAAACCAAACAACGACAGCCCTGCGACTGCCCAGACGATATACATGACCTCTCCCTGGATAACGCACCGTCCCATCGCACCCAAGCTTTAGGTTGCGTGCAAACCGATGCGCAGCGAGTCTGTCATGGAAGCCGATGGCTGCAAAGCTGCCGCTCGTTATCGCCAACAGGATCACTAAAGCGAACGGCCAGACCGACTTGCATACACGTGGTAGCAGAGCCCGGTGATACCTGTCAGGGCAGCAGGGATCAGCAAGGTATCTTCCTGCAGCCAGCGATACGCCAAGCCGCCCATTACGCTGCCGACAAGGAAGCTGCCGATCAGCATCACGCACAGCCGTACGCGCAACATGTCGGCCTCCAGCCCACGCAACAGTTGGCCCAGCGCAATACCCAGATCGGTGAACGATCCCGACAGATGCGTGGTGCGCAGCACCGTGCCTGAGTACGTACTGACCATCGCATTTTGCAGGCCGCAGGCTACGGAGGCGGCATAAAGACCCAGATCCATCTGCGCATGCAGCAGCGGCACCGCCAGCAACAGCAGCCCTGCCTCCACCAGCAGTGCCACGCCGTAACGACGACCGAGTTGCAGCGTGTGATGCTGCACGATAAAACCACTGAGCATGGCACCAAGCAGAAAAGCCAGCAGTACCAGCAGCCAGTGCAGGCCTTCGCCAAGATCACCACCCGCGGCCGCGATACCCAGCAACGTCGTGGTTCCGGTCAGATGGGAAATCGCCTCGTGGCGAAAGCCGAGATAACCAACTGTATTTATCGTCCCCGCAATACACGCCAGCAAACCACCACCAAGCCAGGCCCAGCGCGGCAGCTGCCGAATCATGCGGGTGGTCGATACATGACGACAGGCTCTGAGTTTCGGGTCAGTCTTTCAGCGGTTGCGTGCTGATCACCGGGGCGTCACCAATCACGTCGGTACCTTGCGGCGGCACGAAGTTGAACGTCGACGGCGGCACCGCCGCGTTGCGCTGCCAACCGGAAAAGCGGATGTCGGTGGTCGAGCCCAACTGATCGCGGAAGGTCATGCGTGCGAGG